>Ga0210386_10000400_pt1 | contig 40237 bp, 36 predicted proteins | sample IncBWH32OmetaG_FD_160091 | JGI IMG/M metagenome (GOLD analysis project Ga0210386, IMG submission 160091) | Forest soil microbial communities from Barre Woods Harvard Forest LTER site, Petersham, Massachusetts, United States - Inc-BW-H-32-O ...
CTTGATCCGGGTTGTACGGTAGAATTCGTGTCATGCCTCTTTACTGCATTATTCTATTTTAAAATTCAAGAGAGTTCTCACGCACACTCGTAGGGGCTTAATTATTACGACGCGCGAATACCCACCACTTCCGTGGTGGGCTACGTTATGTCGTCCCTCCGGGACTCCGGATCGTCGGACCAATGTGTTGTAAAACACTCGAATCGAGAATACTCTAGCAAGGAGTTACGCAAGACGGAGGTTCGGTTCCGCGTTCAGGTCGTCGGCGGCCAAATCACCTGCCAGCAAGTGGGGGTAGGCGGCTGCGGCGATCATAGCAGCATTGTCCGTGGAGAGTGCGCGGCTAGGGAAAAAGACGGTGACACCCGTTTCCGCGGCTTTGGAGGTGAAGCGATCGCGCAGCTCGGAGTTCGCGGCGACGCCCCCGGAAACTAAAACGGTGCGCGAATTGGTTTGCAGTGCGGCGTCGAGGGCGCGTGTTACCAGATCGCGGACGACGGCGGCTTGAAATTTGGAAATCAGGGCCAGAGTTCGCGGGCTGCACAGCGGCAACAAGTCAGCTGCTTTTCTCAATCCCGACTGAAGCGCTTTCTTGCGTGTTTCAATTTCTCCCTCAAATTCCGGATGCTGGCGGACGTAGTACAGGACTGCGGTCTTGATTCCGCTGAAACTGAAGTCGAATGGATTGCTTTTGATCTTTACGGGATTGAAATGTAATCCATCTTTTTCGTGAAAATTGGAGCCGTTGGCGGCAACTTTGCCTGCAAGCTGGTCAATGATCGGGCCGCCCGGATAGCCGAGCGCCAGGAGCCTCGCAACTTTGTCATAGGCCTCGCCGGCGGCATCATCGCGCGTCCCGCCCAAACGCCTGAATTGAAATCCAGGCTTCGGTGCATCGCTATTCCCTGCCGCGGATTGGACATGATAAAGCAGTGTGTGCCCTCCAGAAACAATGAGACAAACTGCCGGCATTTGCGGCACTTTGCCGCCCAAATGCGCTTCGAGGAATACAGCGTGAACGTGGCCTTCAAGATGGTTGACCGGCACAAGCGGTTTCTTCAATTCCGTGGCAAGAACTTTTCCGTATGTGACACCCACCAATAGCGAACCGACAAGCCCCGGGCCTTGCGTCACGCCGACCGCGTCAATATCGTTGAAATTTAATCCTGCTTGAAGAAGCGCCTCACGAACGACAGGAACGATTTGGCGCAGATGTTCGCGCGAGGCGAGCTCGGGAACAACGCCACCGTATTTCCGGTGAATATCGAGTTGCGAAGAAACCACGCTGGACAAAATTTCGCGCCCATCGACGACGACGGCCGCAGCTGTTTCATCGCACGACGACTCAATGCCAAGAATGCGTGTTGCCATCGACTACTCCCTCGCCTTCGGAACTATTAATATTAACACAACGGAAAGAGGCGTTAACGAAAGCGAGTCATTACAATAAAATGACATATTTTGTGCCTTATTGATGATAGACTGCGTTCCGGTCGATCTAAACCCTCCGCCGCGCCCCCTTGGGCGACGGTTTCGGACCCTTCAGAACGAAATTTAGGATGATAGCCGGCAACTCGGATCCTGCCTCTCCGGCTAATCGTCAGAGAAGAATAAAATGAAAATACTGCTTTATAGCCCGGATAACGGCGTCACGAAAAATTTTATGCCCCATCTCTGGATGTTTCTTCTCCAGTCGCTCACGCCGGCGGGCCATGAAGTGGTGCTCATTGACGGAAACGCGCAACCGATGGACGAGGCTGGCATCGCGAAATATGTGCGCGAAAATAAAATTGGACTTGTGGGCATTGGATGCATGACGCGGATGGTGGCCAAGGCATATCGCATGGCGGATGCCGTGCGTGCGGCTGGCGTGCTCGTGGTGATGGGCGGACCGCACGTCACGGAAATGCCGGAAGAGGCGCTAGGCAAAAAATCCGGCAAACAACATGCGGACGCTGTAGCGTTGGGCGAGGCGGACGACACATGGCCGAAGATTGTGGAAGATGCGGCACGCGGCCAGCTGAAGGAGATTTATTCCCCGGTGGACGCGTTTGGCCAGGAGAAGAAGCCAAGTCTGCAGGATTATCCGGCGATTCCGTGGGATAAAATCGACCTCGACCAGTTCAACGTTGTGCCCAAAAAACTTGCCCCCATGCTGAAGCGTTTTCGCGACGGATGGGGATCGTTCCGGATTATCCCGATGGAATCCGGCCGCGGCTGCCCGTATGGATGCGAATTTTGTACCGTCACGGGTTTCTTTGGCGATTCGATCCGCTTTCGCACCAACAAAAGTGTGGTCGATGAACTGCTGTTGCTCAAAGAGCGCGCAAAAAAAGAGGGCGGTCAGATTGCCGTCTTTTTTATCGATGACAATTTCGCAATTAATCCCAAGCGAACCAAGTCGCTTCTGCGCGACATAATCGCCGCGAACGCACAGGTTCATTGGGTAGCGCAAATCAGCGCCAATTTACTGCGTGACCAGGAACTTGTGGATCTGATTTCGGCCGCCGGCGGCAAATGGATATTTATTGGCATGGAGTCGATCGACGTAGCGAACCTCGCGGATGTGAACAAGGGATTCAACAAACCCGGCGAATATGCGGCAGTGCTGCAACGGCTGGCGGACCGCAATGTTTTCGCGATTACTTCTTTCATGTTTGGCATGGACAACGATACGGTCGGGGTTGCGGAGCGCACGCTGGAGCAAATCAGCACTTGGCCAGCGGGGCTTCCGATTTTCGGATTGATTACTCCTCTCCCGTCCACACCGCTTTATGCTCGCCTCGAAGCGGCCGGACGGCTGACCAGGCCGAAACACTGGGAGGAGTTCATTCCCTTCGCCATGGCTCACACGCCGCTGAAAATGAGCATTGAAGAAGCACACGCCGAAGTGAAATATGGATGGGCGAAGTCTTATAGCCCTGAAGCCATCGCACTGGCAGTGCGTTCGTTCAACCACAAACCGCTGGCCTACCGAATTAATATTCTGATCGCGCGACTTTGCTTCCGTGGAATTTATTTCCCGCAAATGGGAGCCCTCGCCTGGGTCAAGGTGATCGGCGAAAACGCCCACACGATAAGCGATATCGTGAAGGAAGGCTTCCGCGATTGGTTTAGTGGAATGTGTAAACGGCGTGCAAATCCTGTTCCTTCTGCCTCCACAGGCGATTAAACCGTTTTCCAGGCGCGTTTATTCATAGTTTTTATACGGCAAACCGGCAAGCAAGTCCTTACTCGTTCATTACTCGCAACATTCCGCTCCGTACTCTTGCATACTCACCAAGACGATATGTTTTAGGAACTTCTAAGGCGAAGGATGGATTGACATCAATCAATTCTCACGCTTAAGGTGTGTTTGAGACTTACTGAACTATATACATATGACCAACACACCGAAGCGAGTTCGCAAAGCGGTTCTCCCAGCAGCGGGTCTAGGCACCCGATTCCTGCCTGCCACCAAGGCTCAACCGAAAGAAATGCTTCCCGTGGTGGACAAACCCCTGATTCAATACGTGGTCGAAGAATGCGTTGCCTCGGGGATCGACAACATTATTATCGTCACAGGCCGAGGCAAAAACGCGATTGAGGATCACTTTGACTCCTCCCCTGAGCTGGAAAGTTTCCTGGAAGCAAAGGGAAAATCCGACCTGGCAAAGTTGGTGCACGACATTGGAAATATGGTGACCTTCAGCTACACGCGTCAAAAAGAGCCGCTGGGCTTAGGGCACGCCGTGCTCGTCGCCAAAGAGTTGGTGGGCAATGAGCCTTTTGCCGTGCTTCTAGGGGACGTCATTATTCCAGGGCTGAATCCGGCAACGAAGCAATTAGTGGACGTTTATCAGAGCACTGGAAAAGGGGCCATCGCCGTGGAAGAAGTTCCGCGCGAAAGAACCAGCCTATACGGCATTGTCGACGTCGATCAGAACGCACCCGTGGGCGGAAACAAACGGACTTTGAACATACGCGACCTGGTGGAAAAACCGAGCCCTGCCGAAGCGCCTTCAACGCTGGCAGTGACCGGGCGATACTTACTGCCGCCGGAAATTTTCGATTGCCTCGAGCGCACCAAACCGGGGCGCGGCGGAGAAATTCAACTAACAGACGCACTGCGACTGATGGCCAAGGAAAGCGGACTGCTCGCATATATCTATGAGGGGAAATCGTACGATGCGGGAGACAAACTCGGTTTCTTGAAAGCCACGGTGGAAATAGGTCTCGAGAATTGCGAGTTCGGCAAGGATTTTCGAGAGTATTTACGCGCGTTGAAGTTGTAGGACAGGGTTTACCTGATAAGTAAGCCACCAGTTTCCTGTCATTCCGAGCGAAGCGAGGAATCTCTCTTCGATCTAAATATTAGAAAAAGGAACGAGAGATTCCTCGCTTCGCTCGGAATGACAGAATTCCTTATTTTCTTAGCTTTCGTATTTTTGGATTTCTCACAAAACTACTTGGACGCCAAAAGAAGACAGACTGAAGCCTGTCATACTTAAACCTACTTCTCTTTTGATGTGCTGCCGGTTTTCTTCTGTTCTTTCGTAGAGGAAGTCTTCGAATCCGACTTTTCTGACTTCTCGGACTTTTCCGTCTTTTCGGACTTGTCGGATTTTTCGTTTTTATCCGATTTGCCCGAGTCTCCCCCGGAAGTTTTCTTGCCGTAATCATTGACGTACCAACCGGAACCCTTGAACTGGATGGAGGGTGCAGTGATGACGGACTCCACTTTCCCGCCACAGTGCGGGCATTTCTTCAGATGAGGTCCGTCCACTTTTTCAATTTTGTCGGTGTGACGATCACACTTGAGGCAACGGTATTCGTAGAGCGGCAATGCTGGTCTCCTTCAACTCAGATGGAATGGAATATCTTAGCATGAGGCGCGCCCGGAGCGCGCACTCTCGGCAATTCGCCCCGGATAAGCGTTGCATCGAGTAGCACGCTCAGAAAACCCGCCGGCCCAAAAATCGGGCCGCCGCTACGAAAGCAGTGCAACGTGCTACGCCCCACGTCGCCACAAACAATCAATTCGCGCAGCCGCGGCAAGCTGCATGCTAAACTCGCGGTGACGAGGGAAGCAAAATGACGGACGCTCAAGACAATTCCCAAACCGGATGCCTGTATCTGGTGGCTACACCGATCGGAAACCTGGAAGATATTACGCTGCGAGCGATTCGCGTGCTGAAAGAAGCGGACCTGATCGCGTGCGAAGACACGCGGCAAACGCAAAAATTGCTGCAACACTATTCGATCCACAAGGAAATGGTCAGCTACCATTCGCACAATGAACTGACGCGCGCGCCGGAATTGGTGATTCAGCTGGAGCAAGGCGCGCAGGTGGCCCTGGTTAGCGATGCGGGCACTCCTGTGGTTTCCGATCCCGGACATCGATTGGTTGTCTTGTCCCTGCGGCATCACATCCCCGTCGTGCCCATCCCAGGGCCTTCGGCATTTGTAGCGGCCCTGGCTGCTTCCGGATTGCCTTCCGACGAATTTTTGTTCGTGGGATTTCTTCCGCCGCGTTCGGGAGCCCGACGGAAAAAGCTGGACGCACTCAAGGAGGAGCCGAGAGCGCTCGTCTTGTATGAAGCGCCCCACAGGCTGGCTGAAACTCTCGAGGACGCAGCGGACATTCTTGGAACACGGCACGCCGTGGTTGCACGCGAAGTTACCAAGATTCACGAAGAATTTTTGCGCGGAACACTGGCGGAACTTCGCGACGCGGCCAAAGAACGAGCTCCGCGCGGAGAAATTACGCTCATGATCGGCCCGCCGGAAGATGGCGCTTTGCCCCTGGTTCCAGCGGTTTCGCTCAAGCAACGTGTTTCCCAACTGGAAGCAGAAATGGGGCTGGATCGCAAGGCGGCCCTTAAGCAGGCTGCGCGCGAACGCGGGCTCGGCAAGCGCGATGCATACAAGCAGCTTTTGCTGGAGCGGTAGATTATTGGGATTTTAGTAGCACAGGCTTCAGCCTGTGGGGTTTGGGCTTTGCAAGGCGTAAAATCCACAGGCTGAAGCCTGTGCTACTTTTCAGGCTGCGGTCTGGGTGAAAAAACTGTCTACGCGATCAAGGATCTCAGCGGTCGTGCGCGCGGTGTGGACATTCTTGCGCAGCTCGCCGCCGTTTCTCACTCCGTGCGTGAAATAGCTGGTGAACTGCTTCATCCTGCCAATCGCATCGGGCCATTCGGTGTCGACCAAATTTCGAAAATACATGGAAAGCAGCTGGTAGCGATCCCATTCGGTGGGCTGATCGTAAGACCCTGTCGTGGCAAACTGCGAAATCTGCTTGAAAATCCACGGATTGTTGGAAGCGGCGCGGCCGATCATGACTGCGTCGCATCCCGTTTCCTGCAGCATGCGCATCGCGTCTTCAGGCGAATTGATGTCGCCATTACCGGTTACAGGCATGCGCACGGCCTGCTTCACATCGCGAATCACATTCCAATCGGCGCGGCCTGTGTATCCTTGCGCACGTGTGCGCGGGTGAACCGCAATTCCCTCCACGCCAATTTGTTCAGCGAGGCGCGCAACTTCAACGGCTACGATGCTGTTTTCATCCCAACCGGCGCGAATCTTGATGGTCATGGGAATTTTCACGGCATTGCGAACCGCGGTAAGAACCTGCTCCAGGGCTTTTAAATCGCGCAGCAATCCGGAGCCGCCGCACTTCACCACTTTTCTTGCGGGGCAGCCGAGATTCACATCAACGATGTCGAATCCAAGTTGCTCGACCATTCCGGCAGCGCGCGCCATTACCTCAGGCTCGGCCCCAAACAACTGGCCAGTGATAGGGTGCTCATCCGGTGCAAAAAAAAGATACCGTGCAGTGCGCTCGTTATTTCGCGTGATGCATTCCGCGCTAGTGAATTCGGTCATGATCAGTCCGCAGCCGCCGAGGCTGCGAATCATGCGGCGAAAAACCGTGTCCGTCACGCCAGCCATCGGCGCAAGGACGGTGGCGGGAGCAATGCGTATGTCGCGAATCGAATAGGAAGCCGGCAGCATTTTATTAAAGTAAACTTTCATCGAGATTTCGAGACGGAAATTCTGCTACAGGAGTGGCCGGAACATCAACCCTTGAAGGCTCTGATGCAGCCTCCGGAGGAGGCACATTTCCACGATCTCGATAAGAAAGATGGGCCACGAGGGCTTCCGATGATCCATTAAAAAATCCATCGACAATTTTTTCAACGGCTTTCAGACGAGCCTCTTCGGCGCTCAACTTTGGCACGTAGAGAAATGCACGGCCCACTTTGCGGCGAGCGACGATTCCCTTTTGCTCAAGCCGGTCCATGATAGTCATGACCGTGGTGTAGGCGCGCGGGCGGGAAGCGGCCAGCGCCCGATGAATGTCCCGCACAGTGCCCTCACCCAAAGGCCAAAGGACGCTGAGGCATTCGAGTTCAAGCGGTGCAAGGTCCAGAATCGAATGGCGTGGACCCGCGGATCGTGGTAGGGCGGTATGTTCCATACTGCTACTTTTTTCCATCCGCGGAATCTGCGCTGCTGGCTACGGTTTCCGTTACCGCAGGCGCATCCGGAATTACTGCCGCAGGAACGCCTAGAAATTTATCCGTGCGCAGAATTCGTCTTGCCAGCGCGCCATTAAAACCTGTCCAATTCCCTTCGCCTTCATCGGAATCGAGCGCGGAACGGATCGCAGCCATTTTGGAATCAAGATCATCGAGATAATGGAGCAGTAACGCTTCGCGAAACATAGGAAGCTTCGGCGAGCCAAATTCATATTGGCCATGATGCGAAATCAACATGTGCAGCACCAAAGTTTTCAGCTCCGGCGGAAAACCTTCGATGGCGTCGATTTTTTTGGTTAGCTGTTCGTACTCGATCAGAATGTGGCCGAGTAGCTGGCCTTCATCCGTGTACCCGATCGAGCGGTCATAGCTCAGCTCTTTCAATTTTCCAACATCGTGGAGGACCGCGCCGGACAAGAGCAAGTCGGCATTCGCTTCCGGATAATGGCTGAGGACCACGCGGCAAAGATTGCACAGACTGAGAACGTGCTCAAGCAGGCCGCCGTAAAAAGCATGGTGCATCACTTTCGCTGCCGGCGCGCGCTTGAGGCGCGGAACGATTTCCGGATCCTGAACCACGCTATCGAGAAGTTGCCGCAGCCAGGGATTCCCTACCGAAGCGACGATTTCAAGCAGCTTTGCATACATCTCTTCGACATTTTCTTTGGTGTGCGGAAAAAAATCGGCGGGATCGACTTCACTTTCTTCGGCGCGGCGAATTTTCTCAATCGCCAGCTGAAGTTTATTGCGGTAATTCTCAACGCGGGCCTGAACTTTTACAAAATCATCACGCTCAAACGAGGCGGCCATGGCGTCAAACCCGCTCCACATGCGCGCTTCAACGCGTCCGGTCGAATCGCCAAGCTCCAAACGCAAATAGGTTTTGCCTTCACGCGTGGAGCGAATTTCTTTTACGCAGACAAGAAAATGGGTGGTAACGGCCTGTCCGTCCTGCAGCGAGGAGACGAAGCATTGTTTCATGTGCCGGATTTCTTCTTTGGAAGCACGCCCCACTTGCGCGTCCCTTTATTCTTGTCGTCCTTATCGGGCGTGGCGGCGACTTCCTCAATCGGTTCGGCCTTCACCGCAGCCGTGTCCGTATAACCCGGTTTGATCTGGACGAAACTGTCTTCGCGCAGTGTCGTCAGATAAGTGCGCATGGCCGGCTCCATATTCTTTTCGTAAAGTTTATTGCTGATTTCCGGATCCACCTTATCCAGGGGCTGCTCGCCGGCATCGTAGCGCTCGCGGACCTGCAGAATTTCGTATCCGGTTTTCGTTTCCATCACCTCGGTCATCTGGTTGCGCGTGAGGGCAAACACTTTTTCCGCGATTTTGGAATCCAGCTGCGAACGCTGAAACGTGCCCAGGTCTCCGGATTGTTGCGCCGTTGGACTGTCCGAGTAGCGTTTGGCCAGTTCGCCGAAATCATCTCCGTTGTTCATGACCCGGTCGCGCAAGCCTTCCGCTTTTTTCTTCAAGGCAGGAAGGTCCGCTTCGGGCTTGCCTTCGGTGGAAACGAAAATTTCACGAAGGACAACCGTTTCCGGACGAACGAATTCATCCTTGTGCTCGTTGTAATACTTCACGATGTCTTCGTGGCTGACGATGATTTTTGAGCCGACTTCCTTGCGCATTAATTCCTGGGTCAGTAGCTGGTTGCGCAGCTGACTTTTAAAATCCTCGTAGTCCTGCCCGCTCTTGGTGACTTCCTTTTCCAGAGCATCCAGGTCGGGCAATTTATACTGCTGGCGGATCGCATCGAGTCGCTTGATGACATCGGTATCGACGTTAATTCCCTGATCTTTCGCGCGTTGCGTCAGCAGAGACTGATCGATCAAATCGCGAAGCAGATCTTTTTCCTTACCCGCGATCATTTCTTTCAGCTGTTCGGGCGAGCACTTCTGGCAGGCGTCCGTGGCCTCACTTTCCAGTGAGGCATGCGCGCGATCCAGGTCCTCGCGGGTAATGATTTCGTTATTCACGCGGGCGACAATTTCCTCGACCACGGTGCTTTTGGTCTGCGCGGCAGCCGGGATACTCAGGCTCGCAAAAACAAGTGAAAAAATCAGGCATTTGCTTGCATTCATAGGGTTTGCTCGTTTTCCAGTCTAGCGCTTCAATTCCAATGGAAGCAACACGTTTCTGACGCTTTCCGCCACACGCCCCCGGCGGTCAAGGCGCATCCAAAGCGTGCCGCTGGGGTCCAGCCGCAGGCCTTCTTTCTGCGAGCGGATAAACTTGACCAGGTTTTCGGGCGACAACGGCGTTTCGGGATGAAATTTGATGGCGACTTCGTTCGCACGCCTTTCGATGGACGAGATCAACATTCTCTCAGCTAGTCCCTTGAGCAACGCGTAATCCAAGAGATTTCCGACCGCAGAGGGCGGAGAGCCGAAGCGGTCCGTCAGCTCACTATTGACCTCATCCCTTTCTTTTTCATTGGTGATGCCGGCAATGCGCTTATACGTCCGCAGACGAAGATTTTCGTTGGGGACGTACTCTTCTGGGATGCGGATGTCGAGCCCGAGGTTGATTGTAGCGCGCATTTCGGGTTTGACTTCTTCGCCCTTCAAGGTCGAAACCGCGCGCTCCAGCATCTGCACATACATGTCGAAGCCGATGGCGTTGATGTGCCCGTGCTGCTGGCCGCCCAGGAGATTTCCTGCGCCGCGAAGTTCCAGATCGAGCGCGGCGACGCGGAATCCCGCGCCGAGTGCGCTGAATTCTTTTAGTGCGGCGAGCCGGCGGGTGGCGAGCTGCGTCAGCACCACATCCTCCGGGACGAGCAGGTAGGCATAGGCACGCTGATTGGAGCGGCCTACGCGGCCACGAAGCTGATAAAGCTCCGAAAGCCCGAAGCGATCGGCGCGATTGATGAGAATGGTGTTCGCGGCAGGAATGTCCAGGCCATTTTCCACAATGGTGGTGGAAACCAGAACATCGGCCTCGCCTCGCACGAATTTGAACATGACAGCTTCCAGCTCTTTTTCGCTCATCTGGCCGTGGCCGACTACAACACGCGATTTTGGCACCAGCTTTTTCACCAGATCGGCGATGGCGTAAATAGTTTCGACGCGGTTGTGCACCAGAAAAACCTGGCCGTGGCGCAACATTTCTTCATCAATCGCGCGGCGAATCAGCGATTCGGAAAACGGAGCGACCACGGTTTGAATGGCCATGCGATCTTTGGGCGGCGTCTCGATCACGCTCATATCGCGCAGGCCGACGAGTGACATGTTCAGCGTGCGCGGAATCGGCGTGGCGGACAGCGTGAGCACGTCGACGTTCAGCTTGAGTTCCTTGAGGCGTTCCTTGTGTGCCACGCCGAAGCGCTGCTCTTCATCTACCACGAGCAGGCCGAGGTCGTGAAATTTGACGTCCTTCGAAAGCAGCCGGTGCGTCCCGATGACGATGTCCACTTCGCCGGTTTCGACGCGCGCGAGAGTTTCTTTTTGCTCGCGAGCGGTGCGAAAGCGGCTGAGCAAATCCACTTTTATGGGAAATGCTGCAAAACGTTTACGAAATGTTTCGTAATGCTGAAAGGCGAGGATCGTAGTTGGCGCGAGGACAGCAACTTGCTTCGAGTCCGTCGCGGCTTTGAACGCGGCGCGCATCGCCACTTCTGTTTTGCCGTAGCCCACGTCGCCGCAGAGCAGACGATCCATCGGCTGCTGGCGCTCCATATCGCGCTTCACATCGGCGATAGCGATGGCCTGATCGGGCGTTTCCTCAAACTCGAATGCATCCTCAAATTCGCGCTGAAACTCGCCCTCCGGAGAAAATGCGAAGCCATCTCCCGATTTTCGTCCGGCATAAATTTTCAATAATTTCTCGGCCATGTCTTCGACCGATTTTTTTACTCGCGCTTTGCGAGCAGTCCACGTGCTGCCGCCGAGCTTGTCGAGAACTGGCGTGGCGCCCTCAACGGCGCGATAGCTTTGCACGAGGTCCAGTCGCTCGAGCGGCACATACAGGCGAGCGTCGTCCGCGTACCGCAGGCGCATGAACTCGCCGCGTGCACCGCCATTTTCGATCTGATGCAAACCTTCAAACTGGCCGATACCGTGGTCAACGTGAACTACGTAATCCCCCGCCTTGAGTTCAGAAAAATCGCTAAAGAAACTGGCGGTCTTCGGACGACGCTTGGCAGCACCCGCGCGCATGCTTTCAAAAACATCGCCCGTGCCGAAGATGGTGACTCGCGCGTCAAGAAAAACTACGCCATCGGTAAACGGTGCGCGGCACAGGACAACCGCAGGAATACTTCCGGCCGAAGAATCTTCTGCTAATCGCGCGCTGGTTGCATTTTCTTCCAGATCGCCGAGGCGGAAAGGGACTTCATATTCGTGGCAGAGGTCCACGTAACGTTCCAGTTCGCCCAGACTTTCCGCGGCCAACAGCACGCGTTCCCCCGCCGCAACACGTTTGCGGGCTTCTTCCATGAATGCGGGAACATTGCCGTGGAAGTTTGAGGTCGGCTGCGTCTGGATGACGCGCGTCTCTGAATCTTCGCGCGTTAGGGCGAGCTGTTCGAGTTCCAGACGCGCGTGGCGTGCCAGCAACTCGTCCCAATCATCCGTGAAGTAATGCGAGGACAGAAGGTCCAACGATTCGCTTTTTTTGGCTTCGAGATCTTCCATCGCGCCCTGCAAAAAAGCGCGTGAAGCTTCTTCAATCGCTCCGGGTTCATCAAGCAGGACCACAGTGTCTTCATGCAAATCGAGCAGCGAATGCGCATGCGAACTTTTCGGCGAGCCTTCTGCGTTGCCATACCCTCCGCCGAACCCATTTCCGGATTGCTCGACAAGCGGAGGAAGGGTGACTCGGTCGATAGGGCGAACCGAGCGTTGCGTATTAGGATCGAACTCGCGCAGGGATTCCACCGTGTCGCCGAATAATTCGAGGCGCACTGGCCGCTCGGCCTCGGCGGGAAAAATGTCAACGATTCCGCCGCGCACCGTGAATTGGCCGGGCATTTCCACCATGTCATGGGATTCGTAGCCAACGCGACGGAGATGCGCGACGAGGTCGTCCAACGAAAGTGGATCTTCACGAGCCAATGTGCGCGCTTGCTCGGCGTAATACGCAGCGTCCGCGAGACGCATGCGCGCCGCTGCGATGGGCGCAACGACCACGCGTGCTTCTCCCGTGGCGAATCGCCATAATGTGACGGCACGCGTCTCAAGAATTTCAGCGTGGGGAGCCGCTTCTTGCCATGGCAGCACATCCAGAGCGGGCAGCACGGTGACTTCCGTGGCTTCCTGCCCTGCCAGCGCCTTATAAAAAAATTGCATAGAGGCGGCGAACTCTTCCGCTCGCGAGCCGGATTCCACGAGGATCACCATGGGGCGGCGCAATTCGGTGGCAACGATGGCTGCCACCAGGGCCTTGCCCGTTTCCGTCAATCCCGCAAGCCGTTCGCGCGCGGTGCCCTGGCGCAACTCCGAAATGGACGACTCCAGAGAGGACTGGTGCCCGACCGAGGCTAGCGTTTCCGAAACGGATGACAGAATCATGATTTATTGTGGGGATCCTGCGAGGGAACCGGTGCGGCCGCGCAACCGAGATTACGAATACGATTTACCAGATTTGTCGTGGAATAACCGGCTGCCAAAGGAATGGAGACGACTCGACCGCCCGCAGCCTCGACTTCTTCCCGTCCGGCCACTTGCTCGGGTGTCCAATCCGCTCCCTTAACGAGAATGCTGGGAAGGACACGCGCAATTAACTCGCGCGGCGTAGGCTCATCGAAAATTGTGACGTAATCTACCGAGGCGAGGCTGGCAAGAACCTCAGCGCGATCCTGCTCGGCGACCAGAGGCCGCTCGGGCCCCTTATTGCCGCGCACGCTGCTGTCGCTATTTACCGCAACGACCAGCAAATCACCCAAAGCACGTGCTTCAGCCAAACATCGTACGTGGCCCGGATGCAGCAGATCAAAACAGCCATTTGTGAACACAACTGTGCGCCCGTTGCGCTTTTCCCGCCCGGTCACTTGAATCAATTCATCTCGCGAAACAATTTTTCCCATGGAAAAGCAGCACACACATTTTTTCACGAACATCGGCCTTGAATATGACTTCTTCATATTATCACGCGAAAGGCAGGAGCGTGGGATCACAACACCCGCAAATTGAATTCGGATTTCTAGAGAGGGTACACGCCTTTTTTGAAAAATCACACTCAGATCAGTTTCAATGCGGGACGGCCAGAAAATATGGGTAGATACTTTTAAATAATATACTTGACACGTTAAAGGGACTCTGCATATAAAGGATTTCAGACTTTTGTTACGCTCGTGCTTCAGATTTATTTTTACCGTTCTCGGGATTGTTCACTCCTGGTGAACCCACACCCTCCCGTCTCCCGAGAATGAGATGTCCCCCTTCGCATCAATGAAACTAAGGACGTGATTCGTTTGTCTGAATTTTCACGACAACCCTTCGCGCGCTGATTCAAGCGAGGTATCGATGGGACCATTCACAATTTGTTCGGGAGAAAATTGCTCTTTTGTCTGGACGCCGCAAAATGGCGGAGATTTGCCTCCCTTCTTTTGCCCTCTATGCCATAAGCAGACTCTTTACCGGTGCCGATCGTGCAATTTCCCCATTCTGGTGCTGCGGGCAGATCATGTGGATAATTGCTACAGCTGTTCGATGCCTTTGAAAACACCCGGCCCAGGTCAAAATCGCCAACAACCCACGCCGATTATGGAAAAGACTGCGTAATCACGACGCTTCTACTCCAGAAAAATTCATCGAGATTGCGGCTTTCGACTGCGAATCTTTTCTGTTTTTCCACCAATTTTTCGAACTCGTTGGCATATAAACCGCATTTCTCACAGAATTGTACGATTCCCGGGAACGCCAATCTCCTGTTTGGCGCCAGGCAAAACGCCAATCAGGAGATTGGCGTTCCCGGGTTTCCCTGAACGCAATTCGCGCCAACTGTGCTTTGAGATTTTGAAGCTACTCCGGCGTGGTTTGCCTGGCGATAAATCGTTTGTGTTCATAGCGGAAGAGTAATAGGATGCGCAAACGAGCGGGCTTTAAATTAGAACAAATTCCAGGCATAACCTCGCGCCTTTTGTGGCGTGCAGTCTTTTTGGAGGGCAAAGATTATGATGAATCTATTCACTTCCACGTTTTCCGAGAGCCTGACGCGGAGGGATTTATTGTGGGGCGCGTCATCTAGCTTGGCAGTATTGATCGCGGGAGCAGCGCTTCCGGCCTTCAGCGAACAGCCTCAGGCAGGCGACGCCTCGTCGCAGGGCAACACGCAGGCCGCAGCTAAACGCGCTATCACCCCAGCTTCTATGCCAAAGGCGTGGTCAGCCGAAGAGTATCGCCGCCGCTGGCAAAACGTGCGGCAAGGGATGAAAGATAAACATTTCGACTGCCTGATCGTACCGCAGCACAGCACCCAAGCCATGATTCACGACCACCAGGATGGCGACGCTGACGTGCAATACCTCGTGGGAATTCCAGCAGGCTGGGTCATCGTGCCCGCGGAAGGCAAGATCACTGCTATTTCCAGCCGCATCGGTTCCCTGCTGGCCGACAAACGCCCGATTCCCGGCATCGTGCTGACCACCATGTTCGCGGAGAACGCCCCGGACATTGAAGTACGGTTTTCGGACGAGGAGGGTCTGTGGTCTCCTCTGATTATCGATTGCCTGAAAGAAAAGAAATTGGATCATGGGCGGATCGGTGTCGGATCGCTTGCCAATCTTTTTCGCAACACGGAAGGCTCGGTCACCTATACAACTTACGACCGGATTCGAACCGCGTTTCCGCAAGCACAGTTCGAATCGGCAGCGGACATTTTGTGGCGCGTAAAACTCGTGCACAGCGCCGAAGAAATCGCGGTGCTCGAAAAAGCCACAGCAGTCAGCGAAGTCGGGCTGCAAGCCATGCTGGATACTGCGCGACCGGGGGCCGTACACCGCGATGTGTGGCTGAAAATGTATAGCGCGATGGTCGCGGCCTCTGGCGAGCGCCCATGGCGTCTGAGCATCAGTACGCGGGGATCGGGCAATGCCAGCTTCGGCTTTCCGCTGGATGACGTGTTTGGCGCCGGGCAAATACTCGGGCAGGAGTGCTCGGGATCTGTGCTGGGTTACGGGTCCCAGGTAAACCATTCCGTATTGCTCGGTTCTCCGGCTCCGGCGGATTGGGCAGCGGCCGGACAATACTCGCTCGATTTGTTTCACGACTTGATGGATAAAGTCGCGCCGGGAAAAAGCGTCAAAGAGTTTTGCGATTACTGCGGCGATAAATTAAAGGCGCGAGGCGTCACCAAGCCCGGCGGTGTGCTGATCCACTCCGGCGGACTGGCCGATTTGCCGCGTTGCGGGCCGGGACGCATGGAAGGTGGCGATGATCTGGTATTTCAGGCTGGCATGGTGTTTGATCTGAAACCCAGCGTTCCCGTGAAGCAGACGCCGACACCAGCGGAATTTGGCGATTCGATCGTGGTGACTGAAAAAGGAGCGCGACGGCTCGGTCAACATAAAATGCAGCTGATGACGCTGGGTGCGTAGAAGATTAAGTCTTGGGAAGTAGCTTGAGAAGAAGAATCAAACCGCCCACTCCGTCCCGAAATACACGGGACGGAGTGGCCTCTACGAAAGCGCTTTGCAATTGTTTTTGTAGAGGCCGCTCGTTTTATGAGCGGGCGGCTTTTTTTTCTGCGTAATTCTAATGTATGTATTTCCCTAATATTTTATGCGACGAAACACTAATTCCAAGGGAGTAAATTTCTAGCCATCTAATCTCCCGGTCATCGAAAGTAACGATATCGATTTATCTTGCAATTGTGACGCAGGTCACGGATGCTCTCGCTGATCCAGCGTATGGTTTCAACCAATTTGGGTGGGAACGGATTCAGGTCCGATTACGTCTATTCGTGCGCTGGGATATTGCACTGAATAAACCTGTGTGGTTAAGGAATAGCGGGAACGCGCTCTTTCAGGAGGGGCACGATGTGGGAAGCACTGGAGCAGATGAGTTGGGTGAAAACATTCAGCACCACGGGCTGGATGTATGCCAGCGTGTCCGTCATTCATTACCTGACGATGTTTTGGTTCATCGGCTCGATGGCCGTTGTTGACTTGAGAGTGATGGGCATCGCGGCGCGCAAACGAAATCTGATGGAGCTGTCTGCGCAGATTTTTCCGTGGGCGTGGACAGGCTTCGTGCTGGCCATTATCTCCGGATTTTTAATGTTTACGGCGGACGCTGGAGATTGGGCGCCTGACCCGGTATTTCACGTGAAGCTCGTGATGATCATCCTTTCCGTGGTGTTCGCGATCCTCGTGCAACGCGGCGCGCCAAAGTGGGCGGCGTTGCCGGAGATTCCGACTTCGGCAAAGGTGATTGCCACTATCGGATTGGTCCTCTGGATTCTGACGATTCTTAGCGCGTCGGAAATTCCGGCGATGGAAGGCTTGGGATAGCAAGTTTGGCGGGTCCGTTCCACGAATCAACGCCACATGTAGAAATAATTCGGGAGTAAGAGAGGAAACGTCGAAATGTACGGACTACTTCAGGCGTTCGCGAAATGGCTGGAAAGCACTCCGTGGGGCACCGGGGTTCGCACGTCGTTGTGGGCATATCCGTTCACGCAGCTGGTTCATTTCACGGGGCTGTCCATCTGGATTGGAACGAATATCGCTCTGGATTTGCGCCTGATCGGCCTGGGGAAAAAGCGCGAAACGGCGGCACAGCTTCGAGAGGATTTGTTCGCCTGGAACTGGATCGGCTTCTGCATTGTGGTGCTAGGCGGGTTCCTGCTTTTTTCATCCACCGCGACGACCTTCATCGTGAACATCGCGTTCCGCTGGAAGCTGGGTGTGTTCGTTCCCCTGGCGCTGTTGTGGCACATTATCGTGCAGTGGAAAGCGCGCGACTGGGGAGCAACGCAGGAAACGCCGGGAATTGCAAAATTCGCTGGCTCTTCGGAAATCTTTCTTTGGGTTTGCGTCATCTGGTGGGCCGTTCAAATTCCGAACCACTAGAGACGCCTTACTGTAAGTTACTCGAAGTACGCCAAGATTTCTTAAAATTAAGTTACTCGGAAGGCTAGGGGTAGCCGTTCAAGGTTCTCACGAAGGAACATCATCCCCCACGCGCCTGCTGTTTCATTGAAATTTTCTGCTATACTCCCCGCCGAGGTTTCTTGCTGTGAAGCGGTTGACTTCGCAGACTTGAGCCTATTTTCTCCAGCGCCGGGTACTTTTCCAGGCTCTGCCCTTTTCATCGAGGCCTTAGCATGCGTGAAATTGCGATCGTGGGTGGAGGACCGGCCGGCGCCATGTGTGGGGAAAGACTGGCCCGCTCCGGCTACAGTGTCACGATTTACGATGAACACCTGGCATGGGAAAAGCCGTGTGGCGGCGGACTTACGCACAAGGCAATCCAGGCATACCCCTTCCTTTTGAACGGCCCGCACCCCAAAAAATTGATCCACAGCGTTGAACTGATTTCCAGCAAGGGGCATCGCGCACTGCTGCAACTCGATCAACCCATCGTCATATACTCGCGAACCGTGCTGAATGGACTGCTGCTTGATCGTGCGGAAGCGGCAGGCTGCCGTGTGGTCCGTTCGCGCGTCACTCATATGGATACATCAGGAAATCGCGCTAATTTATCCACGAGCGATTCTCTTGTGGAAGCGGATTTTGTTGTAGTAGCAGCCGGCGCGCGTAATTCCCTGCTGGCGGACACAAGCCGTCTCGCTCCCGGCGATCTGGAGATGACTCTTGGCTATTTCGTGCCGGCGCAGGCCGAAGGGATCAGCGTCAAATTTTTAAGCAAATTCGAGGGCTACATCTGGTCTTTCCCACGCTGCGATCATCTTTCCGTGGGCATTTGCGGCAGCATGGCGAAGCACACGAGCCAGGAATTGCGCCGCCACCTGCACGCATTTATGGACAGTGAAAATATTTCACGCGAAGGCGCGCGCTTCTACAGCCACGTTTTGCCCTCGCCGCAGAAGCAGACGCTTTCTTCGCGCCGGGTTGTAGGGAAAAATTGGGCGCTGGTGGGAGATGCCGCCGCATGGGTGGACCCGATTACGGGCGAGGGTTTGTATTACGCGCTGCGTTCCGGTGAATTGCTCGCGGAATCCATCATCGCTGAAAAGCCGTCAGAGTATCCGGCGCGGATCCGCAAGGCATTTTCCACGGACCTGGAATTCGCAACGCGCATCGCGCGGCGATTTTATCGCGGGAATTTCCTTGGCGGCGCCGTTGCCACGCGCATGATTCAATTTATCGAGCGTAGCGCGACCTTTCGCGTTCTGATGGCGGACGTTTTCGCCGGATCACAGGATTATTGCGGGCTGAAGCGTAGACTTTGGGCGCAATGCGGCACGACGCTCACGGAAGTTGTGGGGAGCCTCATGAAAAGTCAGCCATCACTTACGAAAGAAACGACGGCCGCTGGTTCGGAGAATGTGCGATGAACAAGGGGGCCAAGATCGCGATTGATCTTGCGATTGGCCTCGAAGGACGCTTCGAACGAGTGGTACTGCAAGAATGGACTCTGGCCCATATGGACCCAAACTGGCCCGCTGTGTTTACCACCCCGGCGATGATTGGAATGATGGAGATGGCCAGCTCCTACGCGGTTCGGTCTGCGCTGCCACCAGGGTCAATCACGGTCGGGGTGCGCATCGAAGTGGATCACCTCAAGCCTGTACCCGTCGGGGCAACCGTTACGGTTGTTTCCAGGCTTGCGGAGATCGACGGTCGGCGACTGATCTTTGAAGCAGAGGCGCGCAGTGGAGAAATCGTAATCGGCCGAGGACGGATTTTCCATGCGATCGTTGAACACACCCGATTTTTGAAAGGTGCAAAGAAGAAACACCCCTCGCACTAGCCGCCTGAATTAGTCCATCCGCAAGATTTTATTTATTTGCCCAACGAACAGAAATTTCAGACTTCGAGTGGAAGTGTTATGGAATTCTGTTGCGCGCCACTCAGTGATTGTGGAAGTTCGTCCTTAGAAACAATTTGGAAGAGTCGGTGTTTGGCCTGCATTTCTTTCGAAATTGCAAGTTTCCTGGGATCGCCAATCTCCGGATTGGCGGGTGGCGAAACGCCAATCCGGAGATTGGCCGCTCCAGGCTTGCCCCAACGGTCAGACTAAATCCTGCCTCGGTTAAACACACAGACGAAGATCCATGCCCTTAAATTCTTCGTCAACAATTTCAGGGAGTCTATTTAGTACGCGGTGCGGCGCGCTGCAACTTTGCGCGGTGGCGGTGGGGGAATTACTGTGGCCATTTTGCGAATCATGGCCAGAACGAGGCGCTTATCGCCATCCGAAAGCGTCGTGCTGTATTTCTTGATTTCGGACAGGAAGCGAATTTCGTCTTCCGAGAGTTCGCCGAGCATTTTCTGCGTGTCGCGGTCGCGCGGTGTTTCGGCGCCCGGAAAAAAATCCGCCAGAGCAATTTCCATGGCTTCGGCAATTTTCGCAAGAGTTTCGAGTGACGGCACGGTATGACCGTTTTCTACGCGGGACAGATAGCAGCGCAGCAAGCCGGTGCGTCGCTCAATATCGCCTTGAGAAAGCCCGCGCTGTCCGCGGTAACTGCGGATCACTTCCCCGATATTTACTTTTGGTTTTTCTTTTGGCACAGGATCCACACCTTCTTTACCCGGCGGTATCTTACGCAGAGGGGCATCAGTGTGCAAGTAAATTCTTTGATTACAAAGAATCGCAATTAATGATTCGTAATTTCAGCCAGGCGATATTACGGGATTGTTGCGGCTGTATGACAGGTCTCCAATCGAACCTGCCGATCCGTTTCCATCCTTTGCCCCACGAAATTTGCCATGATGAATCGTGCTCCTACTTAACGTTTGATTCATGGACAATTCTTGATAGAGTAAACAAACACATTGCGCGTCGCAGGCGCCGGGAGAGCCCATGGCCACGCTTGACCTCCGACCACTCAGCCTTGGCGAATTGCTGGACCGCACTTTTTATCTGTACCGGCAGCATTTTCTATTGTTCGTGGGAATTTCCGCCGTCCCCTATTCGTTCTTTTTCGTCGCCAATCTCGCAACGGTTCTGATTCCTGCAATTGCCCGGCAGGCGAATTCCGGCCGCATGCAATCCACGGGATTTTTCGCGATAGCGGCGGGCAGCGGGCTGTTCGGAGTTCTTGCGATTGTGGTGGGCTGCATCGCGTTTCTGTTTTCAGTGGGCGCAACGGTTCACGCGGTTGCCGAAATTTATGCCGGCCATTCAACCACGATTCGCGAGTCCATGGCCAGCATGCGTGGAGAATCAGGAACGATTTTCGGGGTCATGTTTCTGAGCGGACTCCTGATGCTCGCAGGGATGATCGCCTTCATTATTCCGATGTTTTACATTATGTGCCGCATAAGCGTGGCGATTCCCTCCGCCGTGCTTGAAAATCTGGGACCGGCCGAATCGATCCGCCGGAGTTTCGCGCTGACTCGCAATTTTGCGGGCCGGGCGTTTATGATTTACCTGCTATATTTTGCGATGGTATTTGGAATTATTGCCGTGTTTCAATTTCCTTTTGCGATGCTGCTGGTGATGAACGCCAAACAACCGCATCTTGTGATTATGTGGACGATGATTATGCAATTTGGAAATTTTATCGGCAGTTCCCTCGTGGCGCCCGTCAGTACGATTGGCTTCGCTCTGTTTTATTATGATTTGCGTGTTCGCAAGGAAGCGTTCGATCTGCAAATGATGATGCAGGCGATTGGCGCCGATCCTGCCCCTCCTCCGGTAACCGGAGGCGTGCCCTCCATGTTTGGAAGAGATGCGTCCTGACCGAATTCCAATTCTCAATTCCCTTTTTCCGCGAGGGGCATGGATACTCGCCGCTATTTTGTGTGTGTTCGTTGGCGTTCCGGTGAGCGCGGCCCCAGCCGATGCGCCGGCACAAACCCCTTCGCCTACGATTTATGATCCCCAAGCATTTATCCAGAAACTGGGGCAGTTGAAGGCGGGATTGGACGCCGCGAGCGGGTCCACGGAAACATTGCGCGCGTATCGGGAATCGCTACCGACCTCGTGGATAGTGGATACGGGCAAGCGGCATTTTGTTGTGCCGACCGATCTGCTGGTCTCGCAATTGGCGAAGGCGGAGATGCAGCCGGAAATCCGCACAATAACAGTGAAGCAGGCGCTGGATTATCTCGACGCGCTCGCTTCGGAAACGGTGTCCGCTTCAGCGCAAGCGCAGGAATCGGCCTCGCCGGATTCTGCCCGAGAGAAGTTGAATGCAATATTGTCGCGCCCTGAATATGCTCACGCGATACGCGAATCCTGGTGGGATAAAATTCGCAGACAGATTGACGAAATGTTATTGGAAACGACGAAGAGAATTTTTAGCGCCGTGGGCAGCCAGGAATCTCTTGGATACATTCTGCTCTGGATTGGCGTGGGCGCGGCTGCCGTCTTTATTGCCTACTCGATTTTTCGCCGATGGATTCGCACTGCAAAAGGCGAGGAAATGGCATTGCAGGCTGCGGCTGTTCCTTTGCGCTCGTGGCAGGAGTGGGTTTATGCCGCGCGTGAATCCGCCGCGCGCGCGGATTATCGCATGGCCATTCACTGTGCGTATTGGGCGGGCATCGCGCGGCTTCAGGAACTCGGCGCGCTTTCTGCCGATCGCTCCAAAACTCCGCGCGAATATCTTTCTGCTCTTGCGAAATCAAAGATGATCGTTCCGGAAACACTCGCGACCAGGCAGCAGGCTTTGCACAGGCTTACTTCGCGCCTCGAAAAAATGTGGTACGGCTATCAGGTTGCCACTGAGGCTGACTTTCGCGATTCCCTCACTCAATTGGAGACTCTGGGATGCCACCTGCCCTAGATTCAGGAGACCGCAAACTTCTGCTGATCGCCGGGAGTATTCTGCTCCTCTTGCTCGTCGCGACGCTCGTGTTGGCGCCTACTCCCGAGGAAAAAGAGGGCCAAGGAATTCCGACAACTTACTCCACGACCAACAATGGAGCGCAGGCCGCCTACCTTTTGCTTCGCCAGCTTGGCTACCGATCCGAGCGTTGGGAGATGCCGCCCGCTGAATTGCCCACAGAAGCGGCGGGGAAAATATTAATTCTCGCGAGCCCTTCTAATTTTCCGGACAAGAAAGAGCGCGACGCGCTGGTGGCCTTTGCGCGCGCGGGCGGATGGATCATTTACGCCGGAAATTATCCATTCCTTTTCCTTGAAAGCGGTGCAGTGCAATCGCCTTCCGACACTCGGATAACTGGATCGCCTTCTGAAACTTTTCGTGCGATTGCGCCGAGCCCGTTAACATTGGGTACGGAAACTATTTCCATAAGGGCATCGAGGCGTTGGATGACGACGGACGGCGCGCAGGTTCCTCTTTATGGCGACGCGCAAGAACCAGTCGTGGTGACTTGGCAGCTGGAAAAAGGGCGGGTCATTTGGTGGGCCGGTCCAACTCCTCTGACGAATTCGGGAATCACGCGTGAAGGAAATTTGCCGTTTTTTCTTGGATGTATTCAGGCAGTGCGCCCCGGCGCAAGTCCGGGCGAGATTACCGTATTGTGGGATGAATATTTTCACGGTTACCGCGGCTCGCTGTGGGACTACTTCAGCAAGACACCTGTGCCGTGGGCGATTTTTCAGCTGGCGGTTGTAGCGCTTTTTGTTTTGCTGGCGTTTGGGCGAAGGAGTGGCCCGATTTATGCTCCGGCTGCTGTGTCGCGGCTTTCACCACTGGAATTTGTGGATACACTGGGAGATTTATACCGGCGCGCCAATGCCGGATCGGCAGCGGTACGCGTGGCGTACACACGCTTTCGCACGCAATTGCTTCGGCGGCTCGCATTGTCCTCTTCCGTCTCCAACGCGGAATTGGATTCAGCGGTGCGTGAGCGAATCGGATGGAAGCAACCGGGGTTGATGGATATTTTGCAGCGCGCGGACAAAGCATCCCGCGAGAGAGTCACATCCAACGCAGAAGCACTCAAAATTGTGCAGGCGTTAGAGCACTACGAAGTTTTGTTCGGACTTAAGACGCGACCCAACGAGGAGAATCGTTAAGTGGAAAATCTCGCACGCCTCACGACGCATATTCGCACGGAGCTTTCCAAGGTGATTGTCGGACAGCAGGAAATTGTCGACCAACTTTTAATTGTGCTAGCTTGCGGCGGCCACGCACTGCTCGAAGGCGTGCCGGGGCTGGCGAAGACGCTCACTGTGAAAACGCTGGCGAGAATTTGCGCGCTCGGATTTCAGCGCATTCAGTGCACTGCAGACCTGATGCCCGCTGACATAATTGGCACAAATGTTTTCAATCTGGCGACGAGTGCGTTTTCGCTGCATCGCGGGCCCATTTTTACGGACCTGCTGCTGGTTGACGAAATCAATCGCACCACGGCGCGCACGCAGGCTGCACTCCTTGAATCGATGGAAGAGCGGCAAGCCACGATTGACGGCGTTCGCTACGACCTCGGACCGCACTTCACGGTGTTCGCCACGCAGAATCCAGTGGAGTTCGAGGGAACTTATCCCCTGCCCGAAGCGCAGCTCGACCGTTTCCTGATGAAGATTCGCATCGATTATCCAAATGCGGAAGCGGAAACCGAAATTTTGAAACGTTTTGAAAAACTCTCGGATGCGCATTTGATCGAGCAGACGCCGCTCGAACCGATTGATCCGGCGCTGCTCGCGGCCGCCAGGGCCGAGATTGCGCAAGTGCGAGTCGAACCTGCGTTATATCAATATCTCGTTTCGGTGATTCGCCGCACACGCGACTGGCCTGCGCTGTCGCTGGGCGCAAGTCCGCGTGCGGCGATTGGTCTGTTTTTTGTGGCGCGCGCTCTTGCGGGCATGGATGGCCGCGACTTTCTGATTCCCGATGACATCAAGAACGCGGCGCCCGCCGTGCTTAGACACAGGCTGATGCTGAAGCCTGAGGCCGATCTTGAGGGCGTTACCACGGATTCCGTTATCGCTGAAATACTGTCGGCGGTCGAGGTTCCGAAGTGAGTTCTGAGAAATCATTTATTCCGGCCGCTGTCGTCGCGCGTGCGCATCCGAAGGGACGGCTCGGATTTGGCTTTGGCACCAGATTTTTTGTGGCGCTGCTCGTCGGTCTCGTTTGGGTGGTTCCCGGGGCATGGTCACCAAAATTGATTGCGGGAATGTTTTTCTGGGATGGCTTTTTTCTGCTTCTTTGGCTTCAGGATTTGCTGCTGCTTCCGAAACCCGGACAGCTCGAATTGCAGCGCGTGTGGCATGCTCCGCCTTCGCTCGGAGTGCGCTCCAAGGTTTTTGTGGAACTGCACAACTACGGGCGGCGGGCCATCTTTGCGCGCGTGACCGATGAAACTTCGCGCGCGCTGCGGCGCGATCCGCCCACCGTTCCTCTCGCCGCAATAGCTGGCGGAACCGCCATCGCGGATTACGAAATCCTGCCTGCGCAACGCGGCGATCTCCCGATCGGCAAACTTTTTGTGCGCTACCAGAGTTCCTTGCGCCTGGCTGAGCGCTGGGCGGTGGCCGAAACCGCGACAAGCGTGCGCGTCCTTCCAAATCTTGAGCAAGCCAAACAACAGACGCTTTACCTGATTCGCACTCGCCAGGTGGCCATGGAACGAAGGCGACGGCGGCTGCGCGGGCTTGGGCGCGAATTTGAAAGCCTGCGCGAATACCGGACCGGCGATGAGTTCCGCAATATCAGCTGGACGGCCACTGCGCGGCGTTCCAAGCTGATCACGCGAGTATTTCAAGTGGAGCGCAGCCAGACCGTATGGATCGTGCTGGATGCCGGGCGACTACTACGCGAACAAATCGTGCGCGGAGAGAATTCTCTGCGATTATCGAAACTCGATTATGCGGTGGACGCGGCCCTCTCGCTTGCGCAAGTCGCGTTGCACTCCGGCGACCGCGTCGGTCTGATCGCCTATGGCAGAACGATTCAGCAGAACCGGAATGCGGGCCGCGGCGCCGCGCACCTTCACTTGATCGTTGAGTCCCTTGCGCTCGTTCATCCCGAACCGTACGAGGCCGATCATGCTCGCGCCGCCCGCGCGCTGCTTACCGAACAACAGCGCCGAAGCCTGGTCGTGTGGGTTACCGATCTTGCGGAAACCGCGGGCACTCCGGACGTGGTGGAGTACGCGCTCCAAATGACGCGCAGGCACCTCGTCTTGTTTGCGGCAATCGGGCAACCCGATTTGAACGACCGCGTCGCGCGGCGCCCGGAGTCTGAAGAGGAAATGTTTCGCTACATCGCGGCCATCGAAATCGTGCAGCGCCGCGAACTTTTGTTGAGGCGACTGCGCCAGCGCGGCGTCCTTGCCATGGAAATCATGCCCGGCGCACTGGCAGCGTCGCTGGTAAATCAGTATCTCGATATTAAGGACCGCAGTTTGATTTGAGCTGCGGGGTGAAGATGTAATTTGTGATTTGTGATTTGTGATTTGTGAATCGCAAAAACAATCTCAAATTTGGAATTTCAAATTGGAATTTCAAATTTGAGATTTCAAATTATTTTTCTTCCGCCAGCGTTCTCCTAGCCCACTTCATTTAGTCAGACAGCAAACTCCGCTCAACTCTCCTGAACGGCCGCCTTTTTCCTGCCGCTCATCAAATACAGAACCAGCGCGGTAAACAAGACGCCCGAAAGGGTGAATTTCAGCGCCGTGGCAATTTTCACCGGTGAAATAAATGCTTCAATCACGCCGGCAACCACCAGCAAGGGTATGGTTCCCAACAAAAGTTTTGCCGCCTGGCTCCCTGCCAGTCGCAAAGAGTCTTTGCGCGGCAACATTCCCGGAAATAGCAGTCCGCGTGCAATTTCCAGCCCGGCTCCTGCGGCGATAAAGATGGCGGGCAGCTCCAACGCTCCGTGCGCCGCAACAAAATCCCAAAGCTGAAGCGCCATGCCTGCGCGAGCCGTGGCCACGGCCAACACACCCATCAGCAGGCCATTCGTGATGAGCATCCAGATCGTGCCCAGGCCAGCGGAAATTCCCGCGGCGAACATCATGAAGCCGACCATAATATTGTTGGTCATGATTCCGGAAGCCGCCATCGGCTTTACGGCCAATATGGAATGAGTCCACATTTCACGCTTCTCAATTGTTTCGACCATCCCCGGTCCGAGAATTTGGTGCGCGAAACCCGGATCGCGCAGCATCACCACGGCGCCTGCAACTCCTCCCGCAATAAAAATAAGCGCAGACAAAAGCACGAGCGGAAAAGTTTCCCTGAAAATTCGCGGGTACGTGTCGCGGTAGAAATGGACAATGCCCTTCCAGTTCGGGCGCTTGCCCATGTAAATCAAATTGTGCGCGCGCGCCAAAAGCTGATTGAGATAGGACCAAAAAGGGCGACTCGTGATATCCTCGCGCACCGTTGCAAGGTCAGAGGCCGTTTGGCGGTACAATAGGCCTAGTTCCTGCAACTCGTCATGGTCAAGGGTCGCAACGCCGCGCCGACCTGAGCGGTCGACCAGTTGTTCGAGTCGGCGCCAGTGCTGTTTGCGATTTGCGAGCCATCGAGTTGAAATCATTTATGTCCTCGAGCCAATCTAGCCCCGCCCCGTACGATTCCGCCGCAGGCGAAAAGCTTATCATTGAAACGCCGGAACAGACTTCCATTGAATTTCCACTTGCCGGAATCGGCAGCCGGTTCCTAGCCGTGCTGATTGATACCCTGATTCAAACCGGGACTACGATCGTTCTTGTTTTATTGTTCGTCGGCTTGAGTTATAGCGCGCCCGGAATATTTGGAATTGTTTCTGATTTTGCGAGGCAGTGGATCATAGGAATTCTTATCTTCCTCGCTTTTCTCCTGATGTACGGATACTTCATTCTGTTCGAATCTCTGTGGAACGGGCAAACGCCGGGCAAGCGCCTGACGCACATTCGCGTGATCAAAGACTCCGGCCAGCCCATCACGGCGATTGACGCGGTAGCACGTAATCTGATGCGCCTCATCGATCAAATGCCTTTCGCTTACGGACTGGGCGTACTTTGCGCGTGGATCAGCCCTCAAAGCAAGCGGCTGGGAGATTTCGTGGCCGGCACGGTCGTGGTCCATGAGAAGCCTTTGGAGAATGTAACCCTGAAGTGGGAAGCGCCGGCGCAAACGTTCGCGCACCACTATGGCGCGAACCGGCTTACGCCCGAGGAGTTTGCGCTGATCGAAACATTTCTCAGCCGTCGCGGGGCGCTCGAGGGTGGCGTTCGCTATGACACCGCTAACGGAATCGTGCGGCGCATCGAATCGAAATTAACTTTGCCGCCTGAAGGCAAACCATCCGCGGAAAAACTTCTCGAGGAACTTTCCTGGGAACGCCGCTCCACCGCTGGATATCATTGAGGCCATATTCCTATGGAAACACATTATTCTCCTCGAGCCCAAGGCACGGAAACATCCTCACCACGCATGTGCATCATCGCCGAAGGATGTTTCCAGATGGGCTGCGATACGGGCCGCGATGACGAAAAGCCCGGCCATCGCGTCTGGGTCGACAGATTTCATCTTGCAGCATTTCAAACCACAAACGCGCAGTACGCCCTTTTTTTGGGGAGCATGGGCCATGCGCCGCCTTCGCTATGGAACGATCCCGATTTCAACCATCCGGAAAAGCCGGTTGTCGCGGTGTCATGGTTTGAAGCCGTCGCGTATTGCGATTGGTTGAGCGATCTTCTTCAGCGAAAATTCCGGCTTCCAACCGAAGCGGAATGGGAACGAGCTGCACGTGGCGGCGTGGAAGGCGAACTATATCCGTGGGGCGATTGTGAGCCGGAAAATCTTCCTGATTATGCGAACCGTTGGAAATCAGGCCCAGAACAGGTGGGATTGTACACGCCAAACGCCTACGGACTTTTTAACATGGGCGACAATGTGCACGAATGGTGCGCGGATTGGTATGATGCTTCCTACTATTCCGTTTCGCCCGAACGCAACCCGCAAGGGCCGCCCTCAAGCATCCGGCGCGCCTCTCGCGGAGGTTCCTGGCGCCATCACATTAAAGTGACGCGGACCGCAGCGCGCTCCAGCATCCCCCCGCAACTTAAATATGCAGATTACGGTTTTCGCGTCGCTGCAACGCTGTAATAATTAAATGAAATTCATTGGCGGTTTAGTGGCGCGGGCTTCAGCCTGCGGGGTTTTCGTAGCGCCGGTGTCTCGCCGGCGCTACGGGACCGAACCGCAGCCTGAAGGCCTATGCCACTAGAATCCCATTCATATCAAAATTATTTCGCTGGCGCAGCCTGGTCCGGCATCGGAGCGCCTTGCGCCAACACGACTTTCCAGCTGCCGTTTTGTTTAGCAAAAACTCTCAGGAAGCGATACTCTCCGCCGAACGGGCGGCCTTTGTCCATGCCATCCACGGTCACATGTTCGGTCAAAACGGCAACCGCTCCATTGGCATAAAATTGAACGTGCGTTTCGCGTGGATTCAAAACCTTCAGCGTGCGGTCGGGTCTCTTCAGATTTTCGAGCTGCCCAGCCTTGTCGAGCAATTTTCCCTGTGGATTAAGCGCAAAAAAATCATCCGCCAGAATTTTATCCAGAAAAGCAACGTCGCGATTTTCTTCCGCTTCGATATATCGATTTCTGAAATCCACCACTTCCTGCACGGCCTTGTCGTTCTTGGCCGCCGGCATCTGCGCATGAACAAATAACGGCGCCGCCAGGAACACGGCCGTGGCCGCGATTTGAGCGATTTTCATTTCATACCCTCTTTCCCGCGGCTTCCACATAGGCGGATCCGCACACCTAAAATAGAATAAATTCACATTGAGGCATTTGCCTTATAAAAGCTTGAACGGATTTTAGCAGACGAATGGTGGAAACGGTTGCCCACAATTCAAACTTCGAGCAAAGCAACCCATACTATTTAAAGATAAGTGCAACAAATTATTTTTGAAAACACCTTTGCGTTTAAGAATCGAAGCAGAACAGAGAGTCTTCCAATTGCAAAGCCTCTGGACGCAGGTGAGTCGCGTCGAGGCTGTGCGCGTAAATGCTTCTTTCGCGGCGGACACATAGAAAAGCCATCTTGCGCAGCACAGTAATTAACCGTTTCTCAAGCGCTCCTTGGCCATAAACGGCCCATCGGACGCCCAGAGCATTTTCTTCGATTGCCGCCGCAATCAAAGAGCGAATCACGGAGTGCCATTTCCCTTCATTCGGGTTCAATGTCGACTGGCAAACGCGAACATAGTCATGAGCGGACCCTTTTTTCGCGATCACGCCCAGATCCTGTGAGGCTTCCACCTGCAAACGAAGATATTCATCACCCGTATACCGCCACGTCAGAAAATCCCGATCGCTCGACAACGAGAATCCTGAATTTATTTCGCGGGAAGATATTGGAGCATCAGGAGGAACCGCGCGAACACCGGAACTTTTCTTTCGCCGCATCGCCCAAACCATGCACTGCAGTGCCCCCACGCTTGCAAGAGCGACGCGTTGCTTGGTATTCAGGTTTGGCGTATCCGCGGCGGCCCGGAATGGCCGGAAAGTCAGGAGGCACTCCGTCAGCGTAATACTGATTTTTCTGCAGCCCGCCATTCGATGCAATGGCGCAACTTCTGCAGGCGCGGAAACAAGGTACGGACGCCACTTCAGTTCCCTGCCGCATCGATACAACTGCTCCAGTAACAATAATGCCGCCGGCTTCACGCTATTTTCGTAACCCGCAACGGATTCTTTTCTGTAATTCTCTTTTACAAAAAAATATTCGGCCTTTGCGACGGTGGCGCGGTTGCCACCAATATTCATCGGGAATGGAAACAGGCAACAATGCCCCGCAACCGCCCCCTCAGGAGTTCTTAAAATCGCATGCAGTGCGGGGCCTTCCGGGCTTTGTTCCATCCAACGATGAAAATTTGCAGGAGTGACCGTCGCGGTCGTCAGCGATGTATAGCCGTTCAGGATCGCAGCACTCAGTTGATCATCCAGCGGTCCCCTAATAATTTGCAACTTGAGCATGGAGGGTCACAGGTTTCGTTTCCGTATTCTGAACGCCAACATTCTGCAGGAGGCCGGCAGCCTGGTAACGCGCAAGGCTCGCCGCAAGAAATGCACTGGCGCTCACCCATTTTTCGCGATAAGTATTTTTATCGCGGATTCTGTCCCAAAAAATCTCATTCACCGCGCGCGGCACGTAGACGTCTTCCATCGGGTTGTGCCAAAGCATCGAAATGCCGCCCCATCCAAACCGACGGCTTTCTTCAAGCACATCATCCGTCAAATCCGCATACGATCTCCCCGAACTTCTGCTTGCATGGAGCAAAGCGCGATCCATGATGGCCAAGGGAATTTCCAAAAAGTGGCAAGCTTCTTCCTTCATGAAATTATAGGGAGGAAACGCGAAGCACGCACCATTGCGGAATCCGACCTGATTGGAAAATCCAAGGGTGGAGTCGTAGATCAGGCGCGCGCGCTCCATTTCGCTGAATAATTTGTGGTGACTATCGAATCGCAGCCAATGCTGCCGGTTTCCCGAGGGATACTGTTGCGTACATTGGGAAAGTAGAACGGCTTCGGATCTCAAATCGCATTTTTCCACGATGCTGGTATAAGACGCGTGGAGGTCCACATCGAACCCGGCAAGAGCGGCTTCGCGCAATTTCGGAGCGAGCTGCTCAAGTTGATAATTTGCATCGCGCCGATGCACAGAATTTGCGATAACGAACAGCGTGGATTGAAAATCTTTTTCCCTCGCCGCCAATAGCAATGAGGGAATGAAATCATCCACACGCATTCCCAGCAGCGATTTGAGCAATCGCGCTGTGCTGGAAATCAGAACGGATGCACTGCGGGACTCCAGAGGACAAATCAGCGCATTCTTCAACTGGCGCTTCAGCCGTTCTCGCCACCTCCACTGCTGCGTCCAATGAATATCAATATCGTGAGAGGCGATGACGAAATGATCCGTCCCTTCCACCGGCGACGGGGCTTTCACCAATTTGCTTTTGGTGCGGCCGTACCTCAAGTAGCCCTCCAGCCAGGCCATGGCCAATATTGCTCGGGGCCGCGCCGGAGTTTTTCCCTGGCGAGAAAAAATACTTTTCTCATAGGGAATTCGCCCGACAGCATCACGGCCCTCCTGGCTAATCTCATCCGCCGAAGAAATCCATTCAAAAATTTCGCCGAGCCAGTCCGGTCGGCCCAGATTATCAACCCCATAAAAGAGATCGAACCATTCGTCCGCATACAAGAATCGCGCCAGTTTTGGGGCAGGCTCACTCAGTGGCCGCTCCACGTACCTGGCGGGAATGTGGATGGCGTCCTGCATCACACCAGGGAGGAACGCTGGAGTTCCGTAGTAAATGGTAATCGCAGAGCTCGACGAATGGTCGTTCACAACCGAATGACCGTAGATGGCGCAAAACACGCGATAGGCATAGGAAATGCGTGCTCTCACTCGCTTCGAGATGTTTGGCCCAAATATAATTCGATACCGGCTCATTACGCTTGTCTCATCTTTTTGTAGCGTTCGTTGTATTGCATTTGTTTGGTAAAGGCGATCTTGACGGGAATTTTATAGGGCTGCATGCGTTCCCGGCAGAAACGCTTCAGCCTGCTCACAAAATCAAGAGAGCCTTCGCCTTCTTTCAGCCGCACTCTCGCGCAAACAATATTTCCAACCAGGGGATTTTTCTCACCGTACACCGCAACCTCAGCTACATTTTCAAATTCCTGAATCACGTTTTCCACTTCCGACGGATATACTTTTTCTCCGCCGACGTTAATCAACTCGGATTTGCGGCCAAGTATTTTCATATACTCGCCGTCGACTTCCACCGAATCGCCCGTCATGAACCAGCCGTCTTCCGTAAACGGGCTGGGCGCATTCAGATACCCAAGCATCGCGGATTTCGCCTTGATCTGGAGAGTGCCATCGACCACGCGAGTCTCGAATCCCTCGCCGCCAATTTTCACCCAGAGAGAATCGGAACTCCGGGACTTCGCCCTCAAAATTCCGACTTCCGAAAGCCCATAAGTCTGCGCAAGCTGGATATTCGGAAAAAGCTCATGGAACCGCTTCAGTGTCAACTCTGGCATCACCTCGGTGCCATAAGTCACCAGCTTCAACGAGCCAAGTTCATGCCTTCTGTATGCTTCGCTCAACAAAATCAAGTTAATAAAAGTCGGCGAAGTGGGAAGAAGTTCGGCTCCGAATTTTTCGACAGCGCCCAGAACATAATCCGGCGATCGCTCTTCGCAAATGATCAACGTCCCCGCATTCGACAGCGTGTAGAGTAGCGTGTTCACTCCGCCAATATGATCGAATAGGAGGAAGGCAATCGTGCGGTACACATGCCTGGGCATTTTAAATTTATCGAGCATGGGAACGAAATCATGCACGGCCGCCTTGCTTTTTCCCGTCGATCCGGAGGAAAAAAGGACAAGCCCGGGGTGTCCCATGGTGCGCAGAGATTCATAAATTGGATTGTTCGCGCGCGGGCCCAAAACACTAATCGAAATTTCGTCCTCGTGGTCCAGAGTTAGAAGGATCTCGCCTTGCGCAACTCTAATGAACTCATCTTTCTTGTCGCGAACGGATTTTGTGAGCGGCACGATAATGCAGGAAGCGTCAATCAGCGCCAGAAGCATCGCAACGGCATTGGGTGAAAATTCTCCCTCAAAAATTACGACGGATCCAGGCGCGATCCGATTTTTCTCCAGCTCGATTTTCCAGTCATTAACGCGATCAAGAATCCAGCCGAAGCGATATGAATGCCCGCGCCAGATGATCGCAGCCGAGGTCTGGTTTTTTTGGAAAACATCGAACAGAAACTGCGCTGAATTCACGAAACACCCCCCAGAAAGATTGTCTGGCCCGTGATAAATCCACTCTCTGGGCGAATAAAGAAATCAATTACATTGGAAACGTCGGAAAATTCTCCATACCGGGGGAAGGCTTGCCGGCACAGCAAACTTTCTAGTTTGTTTTGCGGCACAGCGGCAATCAGATCGGTTTTGATCGGGGTGGGTCCGATGGCATTTACCGTAATTCCAAACGGGGCAAACTCGCGGCCGAGAATCTGCGTAAGAGAAATCACTGCGGCTTTCGATGCCGCGTAAATTGCCTCTCCTTCCAACCGCAAAGGCGTGGCGACGGTTGCAAAGTTCACGATCCTGCCGAATTTATTGCGCATCATCAGCTTGGCGGCTTCCCGGCTAAGAAGAAATGTCGCGACCACATTCGTGTTCATGATTCGCGCAGCCGTCGCAGTCGGCGTCATCAGCGCATGGTTCATGGAACCAATGCCGGCATTGTTCACCAGAATGTCTAATCCCTGATATTCGCTGCGGATTTCCGCGAACATTTTCTCGACCGCTTTTTCGTCGCAGATATCGTGTTCAAAATGGCGATAGTGCGTGTCGACGAAATCACTTGGCGATCGGCTGCAGCCGATCACCTGGCAGTCTTGTTCACAATAATATTGCGCTAGGTACCTGCCGATTCCCTTGCGGGTACCTGTAATGAGGATTCGTCGTCCTGTGAAGATATCGTTTCTCCCTTTTCCCTCAGCAGTTGCCCGATGTAGTCAGCCATCGTAGCGAGCGTTCTGAATGGGCTGCGCTCCTGTGACATAGCCCGTTCGTCGGCCAGGCTTATGGGAAAATTAAATTCGTCTTCCAGTTTTTGTTCGGTGAGCATCAGAAAATTCACGAGCGCGAGAGAATCCAGTTTTCCCATATGACCGAACACGACGGTTTCCGGAGTTTTCGTGAGCCTTTGTTTCGGTAGCAATTCTTCGTTCAGCTGATCGACTGCAGAGAAAAGAACTTTGTAAGTTCGATCCATAGTCGGCATAGGCTTCTTTCCGTTCGGGAATCTCTCCAGAAAACTCAGCACACACATTTCTTTCTGTGCCCTGAGAACTCGCGCTCGCAACATAGCAGCCAGCCTGAATCCGATATATACGGTGAATACTCTAAGGTGGAATGCAAAAAATGGTAGGCATGCGTGCGTCGTGCCGCATAGCGTCCAAGCTATGTGAGGATGTTCTCGAACTATGCTCTAAAAGAAGGATTTAAGAAAAGATGGTGCCGGAGGAGGGAGTCGAACCCACACGGCCTTGCGACCAACGGATTTTGAGTCCGCCGCGTCTGCCATTCCGCCACTCCGGCGCGTCCTAGATTCTACACGACGCGTGCCCGTTGCCAAAGCCTTGCTCGACGCGCTTTCCCTGTTTACACTTCGCAGCATGGGAAAGGACTGACTTATCAGCATCACGAGCCTTTGAGAAGACCTATGTCCATCCCACAGGAAAACTCATTGGCCGCGAACTCAAATGTTTCGGTCAACCCACTTCCGGGCATGAATGCTGATGTCCCACGCGCACATTGGCGGTTCGGCTTCTGGAGCTTGATCTTCACGCAGTTTCAAGGCGCGTTTAACGACAACGCTCTGAAGTTTCTTGTGATTTATTTAATTGTCGAGCGCAACTTCCCTTCCCCCATACGTGACCGATTCATTCTCCTGGTGGGCGCGTTGTTCGCCATACCCTTTATTTTATTTTCTCTTGCTGGAGGTTATTTTGCGGATCGCTATAGCAAACGGAATGTCACCATTGGCACGAAGATTTTTGAAATTGGTGTAGGTGTATTTGCAACCGCGGCGCTCGCGCTGGGAAATTTACCGATGGAAGCGGTTGCCGTTTTTTTGATCAGCACGCAAGGCGCGTTATTCGGTCCATCCAAATACGGCCTGCTGCCCGAACTCGTCCCGGACAATAAGCTTTCCTGGGCCAATGGTGTCATCGAGCTGGGCACATTTATTGCATCCATTACGGCGGTGATGGGCGCGGGATATTTGGCTGACGCGTTTCGCGGGCGGCAATTTTGGTCCGGCATAATTCTGCTCGGACTTACGTTGACAGGTTTATTTTCCAGCTACGGAATTTCTAGAGTGGCTGCCGCAAATCCCGCGCGACGATTTCGCGCGAACCCGCTGGGCGATCTTGGCCATCAACTTCAGATTATCATGCAGGATGGAATCCTGACTTGGGCGATTGTGGGCAATACCTATCTGTGGTTTCTGGCGGCCTTTCTGCAATTCGTGATCGTTGTATACGGTCATGACGTATTGCGCGTCAACGAATCGGAAATCAGTTATTTGCAGGCTGCCGTCGGGATCGGTATCGGAGTCGGGAGTCTTATTGCCGGCTATCTGTCGCGCGGAAAAATCGAAACACGTCTGGTTCCGCTCGGAGCATTGGGGATGACCGTATTTGGTTTCCTCGTTTCACGTAGCGGGCTTGGCATTTGGACCGTGCGCGCCGATCTTTGCATGCTCGGTTTTTTCGGCGGCTTTTATGCGGTACCTCTGAATGCTCTTATCCAGCACCGTCCTGCGCTGGAAAAAAGGGGAGGCGTGATTGCCGCCGCAAATCTATTATCGTTTGTAGGCGTATTTCTCGCCGCGTGGATCTATTTTCAATTTTCTTCACGGTTTCATTTTAATCCGCGAGAACTTTTTTTGGCTGGTGCAGTGATGACCTTTGTTGCAACTTTCCACGCAATTTTCCTACACCCCCGCAAGACATGATTTGATTCCGTACCGTAGGATTCAGCCGCCGGGGGCCTCGTAGACCCGGCGTCTCGCCGGCAGTTTTTGCTCCGCATTGCGATAGTCGAAAAATGCCGGCGAGACGCCGGCGCTACAACAACTAACCTTCGAAGTCCGAAGCCCGCGCTACTAATCCCCCACCAGAAATGGATTCGTCGCCCGCTCCTTACCGATTGTGGTCAATTCGCCGTGGCCGGGATAAACAACAGTCTCGTCGGGCAACTCGAGCAGCTTTCCTTTTAGCGAACGAATGATTCCAGCAAAATCTCCTCCCCATAGATCTGTCCGGCCAATGCTTCCGGCGAAAAGCGTGTCCCCCGCGAACAATTTTCCGGTGCCACGCTTTGCTGGACCAGTAGCTGCGTTTTCATCAGGCCTGTCGGACGACATGTACAGGCAAATGCTGCCGGGCGTGTGGCCGGGCGTATGAATGATTTGCGCTTCGTACGCGCCCCAACGGATCACGTCGCCTTCGCGCACGAGTTGATCGATCGGCGATGTCTGCGGCGTTTTCCAACCGAGCCAGTTGGCCTGCATTTCGAGCATGCGATACAGGTCCAGATCGTCGCCATGGACGTAGACCGGGGCCCCGGTGACTTCATGTATGCGGCGCAATCCGATCACGTGATCGATATGCGTGTGCGTAACGGCGATGGCCACAACTTTCAAATGGTGGCGCTCGATCACTTCTAAAATTTTCGCAGCATCGTCGCCCGGATCGATGACAATCGTTTCACGCGTTTTCGGATCGCCAATAATATGGCAATTGCACTGAAGCATCCCCACTGGAAGAATTTCGTGAATCAGTTTTTCAGTTTCGTGCATAGGATTCAAATATAGCATCGGAATCGCGCCTGAGTAGCGCCGGCGTCTCGCCGGCGGGTTTTCCCATCTTCCGCACAATGTAAACTTGCCGGCGAGACGCCGGCCACGAAAAATGCGATCTGTTATGATGGCGGATGAAACTCCTTAAAGTCGGAGCTGGATGAAAATGCCCTTGGAAACTCCATTGCTTGAATTACATACATCCACCGGCGCTGCCGCGGGCGAATATTTTGGCACGCTGTTGCCATCGCGCTTCGCTGATTTCGCTTCGGAATATAAAGCGTTGCGCGAAACCGTGGGACTCATCGACTCGAACTACCGTGCGTTCTTTTCATTCACAGAGGCCGACCGGCAACGCTATGTGAACGCGATTCTCACCTCGAACGTGCGCGACCTGAAGCCGGGGCAAGGAACCGTGGGCCTCCTGCTGAACCCGCAGGGTCATATCCTCGCCGAAGTAGAAACTTTTTTGCTTGAAAGGAGCCTGCTTGCTTCCTGCCACGCCATGATCCGCGAGCGAACTTTTGCCACGTTCGATAAATTCATCATTATGGATGATGTAACCCTCGAAGACGTAACGGCCTCAACGGGAACGCTGGATATTGCCGGACCACGCGTCGCCCAGTTGCTAACGCGGATGGGCATCGACAATTTTGCGGACATGCCGCTGTTTGCGCACGCGGAATTTTCATTGGGAGCGATCCCCTTCCGCCTGGTGCGCCGTGAACTGGGCGGCGAATCAGCAGCCATGATCATCGTTGCTCGCGAGCATCTTGCCGAACTTTGGCAGGAACTCGAAAAGCGCGTCCGCGCGGAAGGCGGCGCCCCGGTGGGCATGGAAGCCCTCAATTCCGTTCGGCTCGAATCGGGCGTCGCGTGGTTCGGCCATGATTATGACGATAGGCAAATTCCGCACGAGGCAGGGCTCGAGCTCTCGCACATCAGCTATGAAAAAGGGTGTTACACGGGACAAGAAATAGTCGAGCGCGTCCGCTCGCGCGGGCATGCGAACCGCCGCCTGGCGGAATTGAAGTTTCCCGTCGATGAAGCGGCCGCCGCCGACACTAAATTGATTTTCGCCGGAAACGAAATTGGCAGCGTTACAAGCTCCGGGTTTTCGCCAATCTTAGGTCAGCCCATCGGGCTTGGTTACGTACGGCGTGAGCACTCCGCCGTCGGAACGCAGCTCAATGCTTCCGGAATTCCAGCGGAAGTTATAGCTCCACCACGGCCATCGAAAAAAATGTCCGCATGATCGGCCACGCAGCGATGTTTAGGGCTATTCGCAAATACTTCAGTCGGCGATTTGAGTATTTCTACCAGTTTCGTTAATCTTCTATTTTTGCATATGGACCGCCACTCAACTCTGGAGAGGCTCTTCATGAAGTTTTCGCACATCTCGTTCCTTCTTTGCACTCTTCTTCTGATCGCCCGTCCACCTCATGCCAATGCTCAGGATGGACCGCAGGTTGACGGAAACGAAGTGGAATTCTGGACGTCGGGAGGCCACGGAACAAACGGAGTCACCCAGCACACCAGCGTCTGGACGGCAGGTTTTCGCTACGGTTGGGTGCTAACGGACCCAATAGGCCCAAAATTCTTGCGTGGGCGTTTCGAGTATGCCGTCGATGCAGTCCCGGTCTTTGTAGTCTTCCAACCGACAGGTACAGCCTATGGCGTCGCTGTGGATCCATTCGCATTAATTTGGAATTTTGACAGGCACGCGAAAATCGTGCCTTTTATTGATCTGGATGGCGGTGCGCTCTTTACGAATACGAAAGTCCCGGCCGGAACTTCGCGCATTAATTTCACTCCGTCAGGAGCGCTTGGGGTGCATTACCTAGCGCAGAAATTAACGTGGACGGCGGAACTGCGTTTCCAACACATTTCCAACGCGGGCCTGAACGCAATCAATCCCGGCATAAACACCCTTCAACTACGCGTCGGCGTAGGCTGGTTCACACACCCGCACCACTAATCAATAAACTCTCTGTGTAACTCCGCTTTTCTCTGCGCTCTCTGTGTTACGTTTTTTCCGGAACTTTGCACCGAGGACATGAAGCCAAAGGGAAAATGTTCTGAAGAATTACGCGATGTTGAGCGCGCGCTTGAAGCTGCCGCGTTCGTTGGTGATTTTTTCCTGGAGCTGCAAAATCGCGTAGAGCAAAGCCTCAGGGCGCGGCGGGCATCCGGGAACGTAAATGTCGACAGGAATCACCTGGTTGACGCCCTGCACGATAGCGTAATTATTAAACACGCCGCCGGAAGTCGCGCATGCGCCCATCGAAATCACCCACTTGGGCTCTGGCATTTGCGCGTGAAGCTGCTTGATCACTGGAGCCATCTTCTGCGAAACGCGCCCGGCGATAATCATCAGATCCGCCTGGCGGGGCGATGGACGAAACACTTCCGAACCAAACCTCGCCACGTCAAAGCGCGACGCCGCCATGGACATCATTTCAATCGCGCAGCAGGCCAAGCCAAATCCCAGCGGCCAGATGGAACTCTTGCGCGCCCAGTTCACAGCCTTATCCAGCTGCGTAAAAATAATTCCTTCATCCTGTAAAAGGTTGCCGAAATCGTCCGGCTTTGTCAGCGTCACATTTTTACCGACTGATGTGCTCATGGGCCCGTCCTTCTCTTTTATTTCTCTTTCATTTTCTCATACTATAGACTTCCGTGCCACTCGTGACCGCGATTGTTGACACACAGACACCCTCGCCGTACTCTATTAAAATCAATGCAGTCGGTAAAATTTTTCCGTACTTGCCTTCGAAACGGACCCTATGGACCTGTTTGAAGAAGTCATAAAGCTGCGACGCTCCGGGAATCGTGGAGCGCTGGCTACAATTGTCCATACCAATGGCTCGATCCCCAGCTTTGAAAGCTCGCGGATGCTGGTGCGCGAAGACGGCTCAATCGCGGGCACGATTGGCGGCGGATGTGTGGAAGCTGAAGTCTGGGCGGCGGCAAAAGAAGTGATGCAAGCGGAAGCCCCCCGAAAGATGACCTTCAGCCTGAACAATGAAGCGAATTACGATAATGGCCTGATTTGTGGCGGCACACTGGAGATTTTCGTGGAGCCCATACTTCCCCAACCGATTCTGTATATTTTCGGCGGAGGCCACGTCTCCATCGCTCTCGCGAATGCCGCAAGCACGGCGGGCTTCGGTATCGGAGTCATCGATGACCGCGAATCGTTTGCCAACGCTGAACGATTCCCCATGGCCCAGGAAATATATACAAGCTTTGAAGAAGCATTTGAGAAGCTCAAACCCACGGCCTCAACCTACATGGTGATCGTC
>Ga0210386_10000403_pt1 | contig 40115 bp, 35 predicted proteins | sample IncBWH32OmetaG_FD_160091 | JGI IMG/M metagenome (GOLD analysis project Ga0210386, IMG submission 160091) | Forest soil microbial communities from Barre Woods Harvard Forest LTER site, Petersham, Massachusetts, United States - Inc-BW-H-32-O ...
GAGCCGGTCGGCGAGATCGCGCCGGTCGACGGCGGCGACGCCGGCGAGCGCCGTGTCGGTCGGCCGTCGCGCGTCGCCGGCGGGGCGCTCGCGGCCGGGCACGAGCCGCTTGGCGCGACCGCGCGCGCGATGCTCGTCGATCGCGCGCCGGTAGGTGACGCGCGCGAGCCACGCCTCGGGACTGTCGATCTCCGCTCCTTCGAGCACGGCCGCGTACAGCCCGTGCCACGCCTGGGCGTAACACGCGTCGAGATCGCTCGCGTCGAGCCGCACGCCGACGACGCGCAACCGCGCCGAGACGCCGCCCAAGATCGTCGCGCGCAGGCGCTCGAACTCCGCCCGCAGCAACCGATCGGCGCGATAGCGACGAAGGGTAAGGGGGCTCATGCTCGAAGACTACGGATCTTGCGAGCCAGACGAATTCTGCCATCCGGTCGCGCATATAGCGTTTTGACGCATCTCCATGGGTCAAGACATCGACTGATATCGACGGAGGGGACCTGACCATGAACAAGGCGTACCGTGCGCTCATACCCGTGCTCGTTCTGCTTCTCGCCGCAGCCGGCGCGTCCGCGACGCAGGCCGCGACGCTCGTCGAGCACAACGCCCAACCGCTTGGACTGACGCCGAACGCCGGAAGCCCTCCGGAATTCGGACGGTGCATCAAAGTGACGAGCGGCGAATATGAAAACGCCGCCTGCACGAAAACCTCAGGCTCCTCGAAGCACTACGAATGGTATCCGGCGTTCGGCAGCGCCCAGCCGCTCGAAAAAACGTCGTTCACGACGGCGATCAAAGAATCGACGTCGTCGGTGCTCGAAACCGTCAGCGGCACCCAGGTGGTCTGCAGCGGCGAGACGAGCGTAGGTAAATACGCGAGCAATCACACGGTCGGGAACGTGGTGATCACGTTCACCGGCTGCGTTGCGTTGGGGGGGTCGTGCACCAGCGAAGGCGCGGCCGGCGGCACGATCGTGACGCACACGCTCGAAGGCGTGCTCGGCGTCGAATCGCTCGGAGCGGAAGCGAGCGAAAACGGGATCGGCGAGGAGCTTCACCCGCCGGGCGGCGGCACCGTGATCGCGTCGTTCAATTGCGGCGGGATGCCGGTGACGATCTCGCACGCGCTGATCGGACAGGTCGCCTCGAACTCGATGAAAGCGTCGGACACGGTCAAATTCAAACAGAGCGGCGGCAAACAGCAGCCGCTGAACTTCGTCGGCGAACCCAGCGCCGCGCTGTCGCTGCGGCTGGAAGAAAACACGCCGGAACAGGCCGGCGAGTCGCTGACGACGATTCAGACCAACGAAGAAAAGCTCGAGATCAACTCGGTCGTCTGACGCGCTGCGCGCGCTGATACCGGCGGCCGATCTCCGCGGCCGCCGGTATCTTCACGCGATCTCGCCTCCCGCCGCAGCCCAGTCGGCCACATGGCCGTCCCCGCCGCCGACGGCGGAGATCCTCGGCATTCCGCTCGCCGTCTCCGACTACGAGGAGGTGATGGACTGGATGGACGCGATGATCGCGGCCGACGCTCGCGGCTACGTGACGGCGGCGGCGGTCAACCTCGTGATGTCGGCGCGCGAGCAGTCCGAGACGCTGGCGGCGGTGCTCGGCGCGACGCTCGCGGTGCCCGACGGGCAACCGCTCGTCTGGGCGCTGCACGCGCTCGGGCACGCGCGCGCGACGCGCGTCTACGGCCCGGACCTGATGGCGATGTACTGCGCGCGCATGGCGCTCGCGGGCACGCCGATCTACCTGTACGGCGGCCGCCACGACGACGCGGCGCGCGAGCTGCTCGCAAGACGGCTGCGCGAGCGTTTCACGGGCCTGCGGATCGCCGGCTCCTCCGCTCCTCCGTTCCGGCCGCTGTCGGCCGCCGAGGACGAGCGCGAGATCGAGCTGATCAACTCCTCCGGCGCCGCCGTCGTGTGGGTCGGCACGGGACAGCCAAAGCAGGAGCGCTGGATGCACGAGATGCGCCCGCGGTTGCAGCCGCCGCTGCTCGTCGGCGTCGGCGCCGCGTTCGACTTCCACGCCGGCCTCGTCAAGCAGGCGCCGCCGTGGATGCAGCGCAACGGCCTGGAGTGGACGTACCGGCTCGCGCGCGAGCCGCGCCGCCTATGGCGGCGCTACGCGCGCTACAACCCGCGCTTCGCCGCCGGCTTCGCGCGCCAGTACGCGCGCCACCTGCGCGAGCGCGGCGACGGGCACGAGCCCGCGGGGAACCGCGAAGGCACATGAGCCGCGTGCTGATCACCGGCGGCGCGGGCCCGCTCGGCGCAGCCGTCGCGCGCCGGCTGCTCGCCGACCCGGCGTACGACGTGCGGATCTCCGACCGACGCCCCGCGCCGCTGTGGATGCGCGAGGGCTGCGAGATCCGCGACGGCGACCTGCGCGCGCCGGCGCAGGCGCTCGCCGCGACGAAGGGCTGCGCGCTGGTCGTGCACCTGGCGACGTACGCGCCGGACGATCCGCGGCCGGGCGGGACGCCGTTCACGCTGATCGAGCACGAGAGCGCGATCCACGCTTCGGTCGTGCGCGCGGCGGTAGAGCGCGGCGTCGAGCGCCTCGTGTACATCTCCAGCGCTGACGTGTTCGAGCGCGCCGAGCGGCTGCCGACGCCCGAGGCCGACCTGCGCGAGTGTCGCGTGCCGCGCTCGGCGCGAGCGTTCGCGCGGCTGGCGGGCGAGCGCTACTGCACGGCGGCGCACGAGCAGCACGGCCTGCCGTACACGATCTGCCGCCCATCGGCCGTGTACGGCGCGGCGTCGCCGATGGGCGCCGGCGAGCCGGGCGTCGACCCGCTGATCGGCGAGCTGCTCGACGCCGCGGTGCGCGGCGAGCGCGAGCTCGACGGAGCGACCGAGCACACGCGCACGCCGACGCACGCCGACGACGTCGCCGACGGCATCGTGCTGGCGCTCGGCTCGCAGGCGGCGCTGAACGACGACTTCAACCTAGCCGGCCCACGCGAGCTGTCGCCCGGCGAGCTCGCGCGGATCGTCTGCGAGGCGGCCGGCGTGGGCGCGAGCGCGCTCGCGTCGAAGGCTGGCGCGGACGCCGCCGCCGAACCCGAGCGCAGGTGGCCGTCGGCGCAGAAGGCGCATGAGCTGCTTGACTGGCGGGCGCGAATCGCGCTCGAGGACGGCATCGCCGCGACCGTCCGCGCGCTCGAGGCGAGCGCGTCGGCGATCTCCTCCGCGGCGTCGGCGACCGGCTGACCGCCAGCGAGGGCCGAGCCGACGCGCGACGCGCGACGCCCGGTGCGAGCGCGGACGATCAGCCGGGCTCTATAGGCTTCTGCCGCTCATGCCAGACCGTCGCTCAGCGCTAATCACCGGGATCACGGGTCAGGACGGCTCGTACCTCGCCGAGCTGCTGCTCGAGAAGGGCTATGACGTCCACGGGATGGTGCGCCGCGCCTCGACCGAGAAGTTCGACCGGATCGAGCAGATCCGTGACCGTATCACGCTGCACCAGGGCGACCTGCTCGACCAGCGCTCGCTCGTCGACGCGCTGCGCGCGGCCGAGCCGAGCGAGATCTACAACCTCGCCGCGATGTCGTTCGTCGCCGTCTCGTGGATCCAGCCGACGCTGACGGCCGAGTTCACGGGCGTCGGCGTCACGCGGATGCTCGAGGCGATGCGCGAAGTGTGCCCCGACGCGCGCTTCTACCAGGCGTCGTCGAGCGAGATGTTCGGCAAGGTGCTCGAAGTGCCGCAGACCGAGACGACGCCGTTCTACCCGCGCTCGCCGTACGGCGTCGCGAAGGTATATGGCCACTTCATCACGGTCAACTACCGCGAGTCGTATGGGCTGCATGCGACGTCTGGAGTGCTTTTCAATCACGAGTCCGAGCGCCGCGGCCTCGAGTTCGTCACCCGCAAGATCACCTGGCACGCGGCCGCGATCAAGCACGGCCTGATGAAGGACGTGCGCCTCGGCAACCTCGACGCCGAACGCGACTGGGGTTACGCGAAGGACTACGTCGAGGCGATGTGGCTGATGCTGCAGCAGGACAACCCCGAGGACTATGTGATCGCGACCGGCAAATCGCACTCGGTGCGCGAATGCTGCGAGGTCGCGTTCGACGAGGCCGGGCTCGGCGACTTCGCGCGGTATGTGACGATCGACCCGTCGTTCGTGCGCCCGGCCGAGGTCGACCACCTGATCGGCTCGCCGGCGAAGGCCGAACGCGACCTCGGCTGGAAGCCGCAGACGTCGTTCGAGGAGCTGATTCGGCTGATGACGCGCGCCGACCTCGAGCTGCTCGCGCCGCGCTGAGTCCGATGGCGGCCTGAGCGATGGCGGTGCCGTTGTTCGACACGGCTGCCACGCTCGCGCCGCTGCGCGGCGAGCTGCGCGCGGCGATCGAGCGGGTGCTCGACTCAGAACGCTTCGTCCTCGGACCCGAGGTCGAGATGTTCGAGCGCGAGCTTGCCGCCTATACGGGCGCCGCTCACGGCGTCGGCGTCGCCAACGGAACCGACGCGATCACGATCGCGCTGCGCGCGATCGGAGTCGGGCCGGGCGACGAGGTCGTCGTGCCGTCGTTCACGTTCTACGCGTCGGCCGAGGCGATCCCGCCGACCGGCGCGACGCCGGTCTTCTGCGACGTCGACCCGGCGACGTTCTGTGTCACCGCCGAGACGGTGCGCGCCGCGCTTACGCCGCGCACGAAGGCGGTCGTCGTCGTGCACCTGTTCGGCAACGTCGCGCCCGTCGCCGAGATCGAGGCGCTCGGCGTGCCGGTGCTCGAGGACGCCGCGCAGGCGCTCGGGTCGAACTCGGGCGCCGGGCGAGCGGGCGCGCTCGGCACGGCGGCGACGGTCTCGTTCTACCCGTCGAAGAACCTCGGCTGCTTCGGCGACGGCGGGATGATCCTGACGTCCGACGAGCGTGTCGCCGAACAGGCGCGCATCCTGCGCTTCCACGGCTCGCGCGACAAGGTCGACTACGAGCAGCTCGGCTACAACTCGCGTCTCGACGAGTTGCAGGCGGCGGTCCTGCGCGTTCAGCTTCCGCATCTCGACGCGTGGGCGAACGGCCGTCGCGAAGCCGCCCGCCACTACGAGCGGGCCGGGCTCGGCGAGCTCGTCGCGCTGCCGCGGCCGGTGCCCGACTGCTCGCCCGCGTGGCATCTGTACGTCGTCAGCGACGCGCGGCCGCAGCGCCTGGAAGCGGCGCTCGGCGCCGCCGGCATCGGCTTCAAGCCTTACTACCGCACGCCCGTGCACCGCCAGCCGCCGATGCGCGTGTGGCCTCCCGCCGGCGAGCTGCCCGGCACCGAGCAGGCCGCCGCGCGGCACCTGGCGATCCCGATGAGCCCGGTGCTGAGTCGTGAGCAGGCCGAGCAGGTCGTCGCGGCCGTGCGAGCGGCCGCGGGCTAGGCTCTGAGCAGGTCCTCGGGCGGCACGTCGCGCACGACGCGCGCCGGCACGCCCATCACGACGGTGCGCGGCGGGACGTCGTGCGTGACGAGCGCGGCGGCCGCGACGAACGCCTCCTCGCCGATCTCGACGCCGGGCGTCAGCACGGCACCGCCGCCGATCCGGCAGGCGCGGCGCAGCGTCGCCCCGCGCAGCGGCTCGCCGGGCGGGCGCCGACCGATCGTGTCGTCGTTCGTCGTGACGGCGCACGGCCCGACGAAGACGTCGTCCTCGACGACGGTGAACGCCGTCAGGTAGACGTTCGTCTGCGCACGTACGCGCTCGCCCAAGACGACGTCGTTGTCGACGACGCTGCCGCGTCCGATGATCGACCCGGCGCCGATGCTCGAGCGCTCGCGCACGAACGACTGATCGCCGAGCAGCGCGCCATCGCCGATGCTCGCACCCGCGAGCACGACCGCCGCGGCGCAGACCGTGACGCCGCCGCCGATCCGCAGCGCCCCGACCTCGCCGTGCGCCGCCGAGCGCTTGGACAGCCGCGGGCGCTTGCCGAGCACGGCGTGATCCTCGATCGTGCAGCCGTCGCCGACGATCGTGCCGGCGTGGACGACGACGTGCGCGCCGAACGACACGCCCGCGCCGATCTGCACGTCCTCGCCGAGCAGCAGACCGGGGGCGCGCGCGTCGGGGCTCAGCACGTCACAGTCGGACGACGTCGGCGGCGCCGGAGGAGCGCGTGACGCCGCGCAGGTCGAGCACGCGCCGTGCGCGCCGCGCGATCTCGTCGTAGTCGATGCCGGGGTGCGCGGTGATGATCAAGATCAGGTCGGCGTCATCGACGGTCTCGTCGAGTGTCCCGCTCCTCAGAGCGAACTCGCCGAGGCTCGCGACGTGCGGGTCGTGGTAGCGGACGTCCGCTCCGAGCCCTTTGAGCAGCTGGATGATCTTCAGCGCGGGCGACTCGCGGATGTCGCCGACGCCCGGCTTGTAGCTGACGCCGAGCACGGCGACGCGCGCGCCTTTGACCGACAGGCCGGCGCCGTTCAGCGCGCGCTGCGCCTTCTCCACGCAGTGATAGGGCATCTGCTGGTTGACCTTGCCGGCGAGCTCGATGAACTCCGTCGACATGTCGAACTCGCGCGCGCGCCAGCTCAGGTAGAACGGATCGACCGGCAGGCAGTGGCCGCCCATGCCCGGGCCCGGCTCGAAGCGCATGAACCCGTACGGCTTCGTCGCCGCCGCGTCGACGACCTCCCAGATGTCGATGCCCATGCGGTCGGTCAGCATCGCGAGCTCGTTGACGAGCGCGATGTTGACCGAGCGAAAGATGTTCTCGAGCAGCTTCGTCAGCTCGGCAGCCTCGGGGCTAGACACGCGCACGAGCTTCTCGCAGACGAGCCCGTAGACCTCCTCGGCGCGCTGCACGCACGCCTCGGTCAGGCCGCCGAGCACCTTCGGCGTGTTGCGCAGCGTGTAGTCGGTGCGCCCCGGGTCGACGCGCTCGGGCGAGAACGCGAGGTGGAAGTCGCGGCCGGCCGCGAGGCCCGACTCCTCGAGCAGCGGCGCGACGCGTTCGCGCGTCGTGCCCGGATACGTCGTCGACTCGAGCACGACGAGCTGGCCCGGCTGGAGCACCTCGGCGAGCGAGCGCGCCGTGTCGATCAGCGGTCCGAGGTCGGGCTCGCGGTTGCGCGTCAGCGGCGTCGGCACGCAGATCAGCACCGCGTCGGCTTTCGCCAGTCGCGCATAGCGCGTCGTCGCCTGGATTCGTCCTTTGTGCTCGCGCAGAAGCTCGGGCGGGACGTCCTCGATGTAGGAGTCGCCCGCCTCGATCGCCTCGATCTTGCGCGCATCGACGTCGACGGCGATCACATCGCAGCCCTCCCGCGCGAACGCGACGACGAGCGGCAAGCCGACGTAGCCGAGGCCGATGATGCCGACGGTCTTCACTCCGGGGGCAGTGTAGGGATTGCGTGGCACGCTTCCGAGATCGGCCCTGTCAGGGCGCTCCTTTAGCGAACGGTCTTCTCGTCTGCGCGCGAGCGCCGCGCGAGCCAGCCGGCAGGGTTTACCCTGGCGAGCAGCAGACGCGCTTCCGCGACCGTCAGCTCGCGCGTGGCCAGCAGCACGAGCGCGAACGCGCCCAGCCCCGTGAGGGCGCCCGCCGGCAGCCTCCAGAGTTGCGAGGGCGAGTCTCCGAACAGCAGCAGCGCGCCCGTCAGCGCGGCGCCGGCGAGCAGCCCGCGGACGAACGTGAGCGCGGTCGGGCGAAGGTCGAGCTGCAGCGAACGCTGGCAGATCAGCAGATGCGCGGGTGCGTAGAGCCCAAACGCCACGTCGGTTCCGATCGCGCCGCCGACCACCCCGACTTTGGGAACGAGCACGAGATCGATGACGAGGTTCAGCAGCGCGGTCGCGATCGCCACGGGAACGCGTCGCGCCGCTTCGCCGAGATAGTTGGCGCCGACCGACACGATCGTCCCGAAGCCGCTCAGGAACACGAACGGCGCGAGCGCACGCAGGACCGTCGCCGACTCGGCGTAGCCGGAGCCGAGCACGACTTTCGACAGCAGCCCGGCCCACCCGAGCACGAACGCCGTGATCGCGGCCTGCACGACCAGCAGCAACCTCAGCGCGGTCATGAACGCGGCGACGTTGGGTCCGTCCGGCGAGCCGCGCGCGAGACGAGGCGCGACGGCGGAGGACACGGCCAGTCCCGGATAGGCGAGGAACGTGATCAGCCGCATCGGAGCGCCGAAGATGCCGACCGCGCTCGCGCTCAGGTAGGCGCCGACGATCAGCACGTCGACCTGCGTGAACGCGGTGTAGGCGCCGTCGATCACGAGCAGGACGCTCGCATAGCCCGCGATCCGCCTGGCATCGGGACCGAACCTGTAGCTGCGTGGGACGATCGCCGGTCCGATGCTCCGTGCGAGCAGGTAGATCGTCGCGAGCGCTCCCGCCAGGTAGCCGATCGCGCGGCCGAACGCCGCGCCGGTCGCGCCGGCGCCCGCGAGCACCAACGCGACGCAGGCGGTCGTTTCCACCGCGCTCTCGGTCAGCGCGGTCCACAGCTGCAGGTCGAGCCGCCCGATCGGCGCGAACACGACGCCGAGCATCATCAGGTTCTGGGCGAACAGGGCGATCGCGACGCCCCGGATCGGCCAGACCAGCCCCGGAAGCCCGTAGCCGTCGGCGATCGGGCCGGCGAGCGCGATCAGCAGCCCGGCGATGACGACGCTCGCGACCAGCTTGAGGCGGAACCCGTCGGCCACCAACTGCTCGATCCGAGCGACGTCGTGGCGATGCTCCGCCACGAAGCGCCCGACCGAGTTCGAGACGCCGAAGTCCGACGGCAGCAGGGCGAGCCCGGCGATGCCGAGCGCGAGCGACAGCACCCCGTAGCCGTTCGTGCCCAGCTTCCGGGCCAAGAAGATCGTCAGGAAGCCGGTGAACGCCGCTCCCGTCAGCTGGGCGAGAAAGGCGAACGCCGTGTTGCGCGTGATCGAGTGCCCGCGGGCGCCGTCCGCGGCCAGCGCGGGCCGGCTCACGAACGCATCGCGCTGATGCGTTCGCGCACCCGTCTACCCCCGACCGTCGCGGCCACGGCTGCCGCGGCCCTTCTCGTGGCGAGCGTCCGTGGATCGAGGCGCGCGGCCGCGGCGATCCTGCGCACGGCGAGCATCGTCTGGTCCCGACCCACGGCATCGAGCGCCGTCGACATGACCGCGTCCGCCTTGCGTCGCCTGCGCGTCGCGGCCGGCAGGCGCAGCTCGGGAAGGTTCTGCGCGAGCAGCGCGTCGAGATGGTCGATCAGGCGAAGGTGATCGGGCGCATGCTCGTGCATCCGCGACTGCCGCTGGATGTCGTGGATCCTGTAACCCGAGTCGTGGACCACGAGAAAGCCCACCGGTCTGAGCACTCCAAGCCGGAGCCACAGCTCGTAGTCGTTGATGTGAATGAACGCCGTGTCGTACCGGTCGCCGGCGCGCACGTAGGCGTCACGACGAACCAGCACGCTCGAGGTCGCGATGAAGTTGCCCTGCATCAACACTCGCACGAAGTCCGCCGAGGAGTGAACGCCCTCGGCGAACAGCAGCGGCGAGCTTTTCGTCTGTTGACGGTCGGGGGTGATGTCGAAATGCCCTCCGCACACCATCCCGCAGGCGGGGTTTCGCTCGAGCAACTCGACCCGGCGTGCGAGCCAGCCGTCCATCCAAATGTCATCGTCGTCTAGCACCGTCACGTACTTCCCCTCGCCGACGGACGCGATTGACTTGTTGCGCGGGATCCCCAGGCTGTCTTCGGAGGGCAGATACCGGATGCGCGCGTCGCCGAGGTACGGCTCGACCGCCCGCACGATCGGCTGCGTCGGGCCGCGGTCCTCGGAGATCGTCAGTCTCCAGTTGCCGTATGACTGCCCGATCACCGACTCGATCGCCTCGGCCACCCAATCGGCGCGACGAAAGACGGGAATCCCCACATCGACCAGCGGAGCACCGTCCGCAGCGCCATTTGACGTCATCGCGCGATATTACAGAGGCTACAGACGCCCCAGATAGCCCGGCTCGGCGTCGCGCGCGGCGTCGCAATCGGTCCGTAGCTCTCGCATCAACCCGGGACCGTCGCTTCGAGCGCGCGCAGGTCGGCGCGCACCATCCGCTCGACGAGCTGCTCGAAGCTCACGCGCGGCTCCCATCCGAGCCGCTCGCGCGCCTTGCGCGGATCGCCGATGCTCGGCGTGCGCTCGGGTGCGCGTACGAGCGAGCGCTCGACGCGCACGTAGCGCTCGGCGTCGAGATCGACGCACGCGAACGCCGTGCGCACGAGCTCGGCGACGGTGTGCCCGACGCCGCTCGCGAGCACGTAGTCCTCGGCGCGCTCCTGCTGGAGCATCAACCACGCGGCGTGCATGACGTCGCCGGCGAACGACCAGTCGCGCACCGCGTCGAGCGAGCCGAGCGTCAGCTCGCGCTGCCGGCCCAGCGCGATCGCCGCCACGGCGCGGCTGACCCGACGCGTGACGAAGCGCTCGGGCCGACGCTCGGACTCGTGGTTGAACGTGATGCCCGAGCTCGCATGCACGCCGTCGTGCTCGCGCAGCGCTCCGGTCAGCTGATGCGCGGCGAGCTTCGCGACGGCGTACGGGCTCGTCGGTTGGCAAGGCGTGTCCTCGCGCTGCGGGCACTCCGGCGTGTCGCCGAAGATCGCGCCGGAGGAGGCGACGAACACGCGCGCTCCGGCGGCGAGCTCGCGCACGGTCTCGAGGACCACCGCCGTCGAGCCCGCGATCGCCGCGAGCGTCTCGCCGGGCCGCCTCCACGAGTCGGGCACGAACGACGGCGCGGCGAGGTGGTAGACCTCCTCCGCGCCGACCTGCGCGACGGCGCTGCGCAGCGTGTCGGGCGCCAGCAGGTCGCCGGCGACGAGCTCGACGCGCCCGCGCAGGTGCTCGGAGCACCCGAGCGGGCCGAGCGGGTCGCGTGCCAGCCCGACGACGGCGTAGCCCCGCTCGAGCAGGAGCTCGGCCAGGAACGATCCGTCCTGACCGCTGAGACCGGTCACCAGCGCGGTTCGCTCGGGCGGCACGGCCGCAGCTTACGTGCTCGCGGCGTACACCTTCGCGAGCGCCTCCGCGACGACGCTCGGCGCGCAGACCGAGCGCACGCGCTCTCGCCCGCGTGCTCCGGCCGCGCGATCGCCGGCGAGCCGCCCGATCGCCTGCGCCAGCGCCGCGGCGTCGCCCGCGGGCACGAGCGCGTCGTCCTCGACCAGCTCGGGCAGCGCGCCGATCCGGCTCGCGGCGACCGGCAGGCCGGCGACCATCGCCTCGGCGGCGGCGAGGCCGAACGTCTCGGCCGAGCGCGATGGGACGAGCGCGATCGCCGCGCCCGCACGCAGGCGCGCGAGCTCCTCCGCCTCGACGCGCCCGACGAAGCGCACCGTCGCGCCCGCGACCCCGCGACCGGCCGCGGCACGCGCTTCGAGCTCCCCCCGCTGCGGCCCGTCTCCGGCGATCACGAGCGTCAGGCCGGCTGCGCGACACGCGTCGATCGCGACGTCGACGCCCTTCTCCGGCGCGAGGCGCGAGACGACCAGCGCGTACGTCGCCGACCGCGGCGGCTCGGATCGTTCCGGAGCGGCCTCGAGCGCGCGCAGCGGCGGCGCGAGCACGTGCACACGCTCCCACGGCAGCGGCGCACCAAGCGCGCGCAGGCGCTCGCGCGCGAACTCGCTCGGCACTAGGATCGCGTCGGCCTGCCGCACGAGCCGCCGCTGCCAGAGCGCGAGCGCGGCGCCGTACGCGATCGCCTCGGGCGCATTGCCGCGGCAGTTCAAGCGCACGCCGGCGAGCGTGTTGCGCCCGTGGCAGCGCGTGCACTCGGCGCCGCGCGTAAAGCAGACGCCGATCGCGCACACGAGCCGGTACTGGTGCAGGTGCAGCACGACGCGTGCCCCCGCCGCGCGCGCCGCGGCGAGCGCGCGCCAGCCGAACGACGGGAGCAGGTTGTGCGCGTGCACGACCTGCGCGTGCGCGTCGCGCACCGCGCGCTCGACCTCTACAGGGTCGCGACCGCCGCGCAGCAGCCCGAACGCAGCCGCGCCGCGCCCAAGCTCAGCGGAGTCGCGACCGAGCAGCTCGACGGGCTCGCCGAGCCGCTCGCGCACGAGCCACGCGAGCTCCTCCACCGCGCGCTCCTCGCCTCCGGTGCCGCGGTAGCGGTTGTGCAGGAACAGGACCACGTTTGCGAGAGCCTAGTCGCCAGCGCGTGGCGCAACCGCCGGCGCCGCGGCGGGTCGAGCGCCCGAAACCCCTGCAAACCTAGACTGTCCGACGATGAGCACCGGATCGACTCCCGCCTCGATCGTGATCCCGACGCGTTCGCGGCTGCGCTATCTCGAGGTCGCGCTCGGATCGATCGCGCCACAGGCGGCGGCGATCGGCGCCGAGCTGCTTGTCGTCGACGACGACGGCGCGAGCGAGCCGGCGCGCGCGCTGAGCGAGCGCTTCGGCGCGCGCTATGAGCCGCACGACCGTCCGCTCGGGCTCAACGTCGCCCGCAACACCGGCGTCCGACGCTCGCACGGCGAGCTCGTCGTGTTCGTCGACGACGACGTACGCGTCGAGCCCGGATGGCTCGCGGCGCTGCTCGACGCCGCACGCGAGCACCCCGACGTCGACGTCTTCGCCGGCCCGATCCGACCGGTGCTCGAGGGTCGTGCGCCGCGTTCGTGCGGGCGCGAGCCGGCGCCGGTCACGGCGCTCGACCTCGGCCCGAACGACGCCTACGCGCGTTACGCATGGGGCGCGAACATGGCGATCCGCCGCAGCGCGCTATCGCGCGTCGGCCCGTTCGACGAGTCGCTCGCGCACGGCGGCGACGAGCAGGAGTGGCAGGACCGGCTGCGCGCCTGCTCCGGCGGCGCGGACGCACGCGTGCTGTACGTCGCGCGCGCCGGCGTCGAGCACCGTCGCGCCGGAGCGGACGCACGCCTGCGCGCGCTCGTCCGCGCGCAGCACGTCCGCGGGCGCGCCGCGCGGCGCTTCGACGTCGGTCGCGGACGCGCGCCGTCGCCGGCGCGCGAGGCGCTGACGCTCGCGGCGTGCGCCGGCCACGTCGTGCGCCGGCGCTGTCCGGCCGGCCTGACGATGGTCGCGCACAGCGCCGGACGCCTGCACGAAGCGCTGCGCGAGCTGGCCGGCCGCGGGTCGCTGCGATTGCTGGCGCGTTGCGAGCCGTCCGGCGGGCCGCGCCCCGCGGCGGCCGCCGAGGCCGACTTCCTGTCCGGGACGAGTGGCGCCGTCGGCGGGATCGACGCGGCGATCCGCGAGGCGCGCGACGTCGCGACCGACGCGTGGGAGCTCGCGAGCGGCCGCCGCGCACGGATCGCGCGCGGTGCGCGTCGCGAGCCGCCGCGCCGGCGCGTGCTCGCGCTGCAGGTCGAGCGCCCACGGCATCGCGAGCTCGCGAGACGAGCGCGCGAGGAGCTCGCGCGCTCGCGCCACGATGTCGAGCTGCGCGTCGGCGCGCCGGACGATCGCGGCAGGTTCGAGAACCTCAATCGTCTGCTCGGCGCGGAGACGTCGAGCGCGAGGCTCAAGCCGCCCGGCGACCTGGCGCCCGGCGGCGGCGACGCGCCTGGCGCGCTCGACGGATATGACTGGCTGCTCGTGCTCGACGATGACGTCGAGCTGCCGCGCGGCTTCCTCGACCGCTTTCTGTTCCTCAGCGAGCGCTTCTCGCTGCAGCTCGCGCAGCCGGCGCACCGCCTGAACTCGCATGCCGCTTGGCCGCAGACGCGGCGACGCCCCGGCAGCGTCGTGCGCGAGACGCGCTTCGTCGAGATCGGCCCGGTGACGGCGTTCGCGCACGCGACGTTCGCGACGCTGCTGCCGTTCCCGGCGCTGCAAATGGGCTGGGGACTCGACGCGCACTGGGGCGCGCTAGCGCGCGAGCGCGGTTGGCGCTGCGGCGTGACCGACGCCGTCGCGATCGGCCACCGCGCCGCGCCGGCCGCCGACGCTTACTCGCGCGAGGCGGCGATCGCCGAGGCTCGCGCGTTCCTCGCCGACCGCGCGTACGTCCGTGCGGAGGACGCGAAGCGCACGCTGCGCGTGCACCGCCGGCTGGCGCCGACAGCCGGCGCGGCGCGGCGCTCGGTGACGCGGCGGTGAGGGCGCTCGTCGTCGCCGAGTTCTACCCGAGCCGTCGCGATCCGGTGCTCGGGATCTGGGCGCACCGTCAAGCGCTCGCCGTGCGCGACGCGGGCGCCGACGTTCGCGTGCTCGTGCTGCACCGGCTCGTGCCGGCGCGCGCGGCGTTCGCCGGCGGGCGGGCGCGCGCGGCGCGGAGCATCGGCGAGCTCGTGCGCGAGCCGCGCGCGCAGCGTCGCGACGGGCTCGAGGTCTCCTACGTCCCGTACGTCTCGCCCGATCGCCGTCGCTCGTATGCGACGTGGGGCGCGTGGGCGGCGCCGTCGCTCGCGGCGACGATCGCGCGCGTGCGTCGCTCGTTTCCGTTCGACGTCGTCCACGCGCACAACGCGGTGCCGAGCGGCGACGCGATTCGCCGCGTTTGCGCACTGCCGCCGCTGCGCGCGCCGCTCGTCGTGTCGGTGCACGGCGGCGACGTGCTGTACACCGCCGCGCAGGCGCGCGACGGCGAGGCGGCCGTGCGTCGCGCGCTCGGCGCGGCGCGCCTGGTGCTCGCCAACAGCGAGGGGATCGCCGAGCTGGCGCGCATGCACGGCGCGCACGAGGCGCGCGTCGTGCACCTCGGCACCGACGTCCCGGCACCGCTGCGCCCGGCGCGGCGGCGCGGCCCGCCGGCGCTCGTGACGGTCGCGCATCTCGTCGCGCGCAAGCGCCACGCCGACGTGCTGCGCGCGCTCGCCGTGCTGACGCCGCGCCACCCGACGCTGCGCTACGAGATCGTCGGCGACGGCCCCGAGCGGGGCGCGCTGGAGGCGCTCGCCGAGCGCCTCGGAGTGCGCGAGCGCGTCGACTTCCGCGGCCAGCTCGCGCCCGAGCACGCCGTCGCGCAGGCGCGGCAGTGCACGCTGTTCGTGATGCCGTCGACCGAGGAGGCGTTCGGCGTCGCCTACGTCGAGGCGATGGCCGGCGGCGTGCCGGCGATCGGCTGTCGCGGCGAGCCCGGGCCGGAGGAGATCGCGGCTGCGGGCGACGGGCTCGTGCTCGTCCCGCCCGGCGACATCGAGCGCCTGACGCAGCGAATCGACGAGCTGCTGTCGGACCCGCACCGCCTGCGCGAGGCGCGCCAGCGCGCGCGCGCGACGGTCGCCGCGAACTTCACGTGGGGGCGCTGCGGCGAGCAGACGCTCGACGCGTACGAGCGCGCGCTGCGGTGAAGCCGGCCACGACGCCGATCGCGAAGCCGGTCCTGTTCGTGACCGGGCACGCGCCGGCGTATCGCGTCGGCGCGCTTGCAGCGCTGCACGAGCGCGAGACGATCGAGCTCGCGCTGTTCGGCGGGCGCTCCAAGCACGGCGGCGAGGTGTTCGAGCGGGAGATGCCGTTTCCCCATCGACACGTGCGCCCGCGCCAGCTCGCGCGGCTGGCGGCGAGCGGCGCCTATCGCGCGGTCGTCTGCCCGACCGGCGGGCGCCTCGCGCCGCTGGCGACATGGGCCGGCGCGCGCCGCGCGCGCGTCCCGCTGATCCTGTGGGCGTCGCTGTGGGCGCACCCACGCAGCGTCGCGCACGCGCTCACCTACGGGCCGCTGCGGCGCCTGTACGGCTCGGTCGACGCGATCGTCACGTACGGCCCGCACGTCAGCGCCTACGTCAGCGCGCGCGGCGCGCGCAACGTCCACGTCGCGCCGCAGTCGGTCGACAACGCGTTCTGGAGCGCGCCCGGCGTCGCGCCGCCGCAGCAGCCTGGCTGGCCGGCGCAGGCGCGCACGCGCTTGCTGTTCGTCGGGCGCCCGGCGCGCGAGAAGGGGATCGGCGTGCTCGTGCAGGCGTGGCGCGCGGCCGAGCTCGCGCCGCCGGACGCCGCGCTCGTGCTCGCCGGCGTCGAGCCGAGCCTCGCCGGCGTCGCCCCCGCCGGCGCGCGCCGGCGCGGCGACGCCGGCATCGTCGGTCTCGGGCGGCTCTCGGCGCGCGCGTTGCGCGACGTGTACGCGGCGAGCGACGCGCTCGTGCTGCCGTCGATCCGCACGCGCACGTTTCGAGAGCCGTGGGGGCTGGTCGCGAACGAGGCGATGAACCGCGCGCTGCCCGTGATCGCAAGCGACGCCGTCGGCGCCGTCGCCGGCGGACTCGTTCAGGACGAGCGCAACGGCCTCGTCGTGCCGGCCGGCGACGGGCCGTCGCTTGCGCGCGCGCTGCGCCGCTTGGTGGACGAGCCGACGCTGCGCGCACGACTCGGCGCGCAGAGCGCGCGCGACATCCGCGCGTACACGCACGAGGCATGGGCGGACGGCTTCTCGCGGGCGCTGTCGAGCCTCGACCTCTCCCGGGGGCGTTGGTAGCGTTGCTTCGCTCATCCATGAGAACCGCCCTCTCTCACAGCCGACCGATCGGCGATCGGCCAGCGGGCGCTTGGCTTCGCGGTAGAGCGATCGGCAGGCGCGTCGGCGCGGTCGCGGCGCTCGTGCTCGTCCTGCTCGCGTGCCTCGCCGCGAGCGCCGGCGCGGACGTCGGCGAACAGATCATCGAACGCTGCACGCACGGACAGAGCCTGAGCGGCTTCAGCCAGCAGGCGTACCGCCGCGCACTGCAGGAGCTGCCGACGGAAGTCGAAGAGTATTCGAACTGCGCCAACCTGATCCGCCGCGCCGAGCTCGCGGCGGCCGCCGGACGCGGCGGCGGCGCAGGCGCCGGCGGATCGGCGGTCGCGACGCCCCTGTCGAGCAGCGAGCGCAAGGCGCTGCGCAACATCCCGAAGACCGGCGCCGCACCGCAGCGCGTCGGGAGCGAGCTCGTGCGCCCCGGCGTGATCCACGCGAACATCGCTTCGGCGCTCAGCTCGTTGCCCGCTCCGCTGCTCGCCGTCCTCGCATTCCTGCTCGCCTGCGCGCTCGCGCTCGGCGCGCGGGCGATCGGAAGGAGCGTCGTTGCCCGTCGCTCCGATTGAGCGCGCGCCGGCGCCGCCGAGCTCGGACGGCGCCGCGACGGCGTCAGGCTCGTCGCACGCGCCGAGCTTCGAGGAGCAGCTGCTCGATCGGGCGGTCGCCGGCGTCGCGGCGCGTCGCGGCGAGGGCCCGTCGGGCTGGCCGGCGCGCGCGCTCGCGTGGTGGCCGACGCTGCTCGTCGCGGGCGTGATCTGCTTCGTCACGTTCGTCGCCGGCGGCGGGCTCAACTTCCCCGAGATGACGACCGTCGAGATCGCGCTGACGATCGGCTCGGGTCTGATCGTCGCGGCGTGCGTGCTGTTCGGCGCGCCGCGCGGGCGGGCGTGGGGCGCGTGGCCGGTCGCGCTGCTGCTCGCGCTGACCGCGCTGACGGCGCTCTCGGTCGTCTGGTCGGTGCAGCCGGACGACAGCTTCAAGGACGCCGGGCGGATGCTCTCCTACTGTGCGTTCTTCGGCGCGGCGGTCGCGCTCGCGCGAACGGTCCCGGCGCGCTGGCCGGCGGTCCTCGGCGGGGTCGTGCTCGCCGCGGTCGTCGTCTGCGTCTATGCGCTGCTGACAAAGGTGTTCCCGTCGCATCTCGACGCCGGCGACGTCTACGCGCGGCTGCGCGCGCCGTACAACTACTGGAACGCGATCGGGCTGACCGCGGCGATGGGCGCGATCGGCTGCCTGTGGCTCGGCGCGCGGCGCGCCGGGCACGCGCTGCTCAGCGCGCTCGCGTATCCGGCGATGGGGCTGATGCTCGTGACGCTGATGCTCGCGTACTCGCGCGGCGCACTCGTCGCGCTCGTGCTCGGGCTCGTCCTGTGGTTCTGCGTCGTGCCGCTGCGCCTGCGTGGAGCGGCGGTGCTGCTGAGCGGCGCGATCGCGGCGGGGATCGTCGTCGTCTGGGACTTCTCGACGCCGGCGCTGGACGACGACAACGTCGCGCTCGCCGCGCGCACGCACGCCGGGCATCAGCTCGGCGCGCTGCTGCTCGCGATGCTCGTGCTGCTGAGCGTCGTCGGCGTCGCGTTCGGCTTCTACACGAGCCGCCAGGCGCCGTCGATCATCAGCCGAAGACGCGCCGGCACGCTGCTGCTGGGCGTGCTCGCAGTCGTGATCGTCGCGTTCTGCGGCGCGCTCGCGGTCAGCCACCGCGGCTTCACCGGAACGATCTCGCACACGCTGCACTCGCTGACCGATCCGCACGCGCCGGTTCCCTCGAACGGCCCCGGCCGACTGACCGCCGTCGGCAGCGTCAGGGCGCGCTACTGGAACGAGGCGCTGAAGGTGTTCCAAGCGCACCCCGTGCTCGGCGCGGGCGCCGAAGGGTACGCGACGGCGCGCCTGCGCTACCGCAGCGAGACGCTCGACGTGCGCCATGCGCACGGCTACGCCGTGCAGACGCTCGCCGACCTCGGGATCGTCGGGCTCGCGCTGACGCTCGCGCTGCTCGTCGCGTGGATGACGGCCGCCGGGCGCGCCACGCACCCGTTCAACCGGCGCTTTGGCGACTGGAGCACGGTGCGCAGCTGGCTGCGGCGCCCGACGGCCGCCGGCGCGCCGGCGTGGCGACGGCTGACGATCGACGGCGCGCCGGCGCCGTACACGGCCGAGCGCATCGGGCTGCTCAGCATGCTGTGCGTCGTCGTCGTGTTCGGCGTCCACTCGCTCGCCGACTGGACGTGGTACGTGCCGGGCGACGCGTGCGTCGCGCTGCTGTGCGCCGGCTGGCTCGCCGGGCGCGGACCGCTCGCGGCCGACGGCCGCGACGCCACGGCGCAGACGATCTCGTTCGCGGCGCTCGACGCGGCGAGCGCCGCGCCGGCGGGCTCGCGCGATCCGATCGGCGGCGAGCGCGCGCGTTGGGGGGTCTGGCTGCCGGACGCGCACGCGCTGCGCGCGCGCCTTGACCCGCGCACGCTCGGGCCGACGCGGATCTGCGTCGCGATCGCGGCGATCGTCGGCGTGCTGCTGGCGGCGTGGGCGCAGTGGCAGCCGCTGCGCTCGGCGAACGCCTCCGAAGCGGCGCTCGCGCGGCTCGCGCGCGACCCGCGCGCCGCGCTCGCGACGGCGCAGAGCGCCGTCGCGAGCGACCCGCTGTCGGCGCAGGCGCTGTTCACGCTGTCGGCCGTCCAGCAGTCCCGCGGCGAGCGCGCGCTAGCGCGCGCGACGCTGCAGCGCGCCGTGCGATTGCAGCCGTCGAACCCGCAGACGTGGGCGGCGCTCGGGCAGTACGACCTCGCGAGCAACCCGGCCGCCGCCGTGCACGAGCTCGGCGCGGCGATCTACCTGAACCCCGAGTCGGTCTCGCCCGAAGCGATCGCGCAGGGCAACCCCGAAGCGATCTCGATCGAGAACGCCTACGTGCAGGCGCTGCGCGCGTCCGGCAAGCGCTAGAAGCGCGCGCGCACGGCCTCCGCGAGCAGCACGCGCCGGGCGCCGGGCGTGCCGCCGGCGCCTCGCACCTCGATCCGCTCGAAGCCAAATCCGTCGAGCAGCGTCGTGAGCGTGCGCGCGGAGTAGAAACGCACGTGATCCGAGCGCGGGTCGAAGTGGCGCTCGAAGCGGCGCGCCGACAGCGCGAGGCCGAGCATCCGCAGCCGGCCGTGCGCGGGCGTGCTCAGCAGCAGCGCCCCGCCCGAGCGCAACACGCGCCGGACCTCCGACAGCCAGACGGCGGTGTCGGCGACGTGCTCGATCGTCTCGCCCGCCCAGACGGCGTCGAAGCTCGCGTCTGCGAGCTGCCAGCCGCCGTCGACGCCGACGCGGCGCAGGTCGAGCCCGGGCTCTCGCGCACGCGCGCGGCGCAACGGCTCGGCGGCGACGTCGACGCCGAGGACGTCAAAGCCGGCGCGCGCGAGCTCGGCCGTGATCCGCCCGTCGCCGCAGCCGACGTCGAGCACGCGCAGCGGCGCCTTGCGCGGCGCGAGGGCGCGCAGCCGCTCGAGCGCGAACGCGCGGCGCAACCGCAGGTCGGACGGCTTTGCCCCGTCGGGCGCCGCCCGCCACAGCTCCTCCCACCGCTCGGCTCGCAAGTTGGCCGTCATCTCTGCACAAAGCTAAGCGATGCGGTTATCTTGGCGGTGTGCTCGGGGAGCGTCAGACGTGAGGACGATCGGCTCGTCGTGAACGTTGCGTTCGACAGCCGCCCCACGCGCGACATGCAGGGCGTCGGACGCTACGCACGCTGCCTGCTGAGCGCCCTGCGCGAGACGGCTGACGGGTGGGAGATCGAGGAGACCCACCACCCGCGCCGCGCCGACGTGTTTCACGCGCCGTGGATGAACGGCGCGCTGCTGCACAGCCCCTGCCCGATGGTCGTCACGCTGCACGACCTGACGGCGCTGAAGCGACGCAGCGAGCTGCTGCGCACGGGCGTGCGCCCGGCGCTGCGCCAGCTCGCGGTGCAGCGCGCGGTGCGCGTGATCGTGCCGACGCAAGTGCTCGCGTTCGACGCCGAATCGCGGCTCGGGCTCGAGCGCGAGCAGATCGACGTGATCCACGAGGCGCCGGCGGCGAGCATGTATCGGCGCGAGCGGCACGAGATCGCGGCCGTGCGCGCACGCTTCGCGCTGCCCGAGCGCTACCTGCTGTGGGTTGGCGGGCTGCGCCACCCCGACCCGAGCAAGCACGTCAACGAGCTCGCGTCGACGCCGCGCGAGCTGCCGCTCGTGCTCGTCGGACCGACGAGCCCGTGGGCGCACGAGCTGCCCGACGTCACGCTCACCGGACACGTGTCCGACGACGACCTCGCGGCGCTCTACTCCGGCGCGCACGCGCTCGTCGTCGCGTCCGAGGACGAGGGCTTCGGGCTGCCGGCCGTCGAGGCGCTCGCGTGCGGCGCGCCGGTCGTCGCATGCGACGTGCCGGCCCTGCGCGAGGTGCTCGAAGGGCGCGTGACGTTCGTCGAGCCGTGCGACATGCGCGCGCTGATCGCCGCCGCCGAAGCGGTCGCGCGCCCGGCGCCGCCGACGCCGCGCTGGACGTGGCAAGACGCGGCGCGCGCGACGTGGCGCACGTACGAGGCGGCGTGCGCGCAGGGCGCACGCGCGCACACCGCCGGACGCCTGCGCCGCCGCCGCGCGGCGGCCGTCGAGCAGGCGCTCGCCGGGCCCCAGTAGCGGCCGGCATCGGCCGCCGGCGGCCGATGCAATGCGCCGAGCCGCTAGTACGCGCCGCGGCGCGTGATCACGGCGGGGATCGTCTTCAAGAGGATCGTCAGGTCGAGCGCGAGCGACCAGTGCTCGAGGTAGATGAAGTCGAGGTGCACGAGGTCGTCGAAGTCGAGCTCCGAGCGCCCGGAGACCTGCCACAGCCCGGTGATGCCCGGCAGCACGAGATAGCGCTTGCGGTGCCAGTCCTCGAGCATCTCGTAGTCGCGCTGCGGCAGCGGGCGCGGGCCGACGAGCGACATCTCGCCGCGCACGACGTTGATCAGCTGCGGCAGCTCGTCGAGCGAGAAGCGCCGCAGAACGCCGCCGACGCGCGTCAGCCGCGGGTCGGCGCGGATCTTGAACAGCGCGCCGGTCGCCTCGTTGAGCTCTTCGAGATCGGCCTGGCGCTCTTCGGCGTCGGTGTGCATCGTGCGGAACTTCAGGCACGGGAACGGCCGCTGACCGATGCCGCGACGCGTCGAGCGGAACAGCACGGGGCCGCGCGAGGTCGCGCGCACGGCGAGCGCGATCGCGAGCAGCAGCGGGCTCAGCAGCACGAGCAGCAGCATTGCGCCGAGGAGGTCGAACGTCCGCTTCAGCGCGAAGTCGACGCCCTCGAACGCGGGTGGTCCGAGCTCGAACAGCGGCACCGACTGGCCCGGCACGAACTCGGCGCGGTGAATCAGGATCTCCATCGTCGACGGCGCCAAGCGCACGCGCACGCCGCGCTGGTGGCACTGATCGACGAGCTCGACGGCCTCGACCTGCGGGAAGTCGGGGTCGGCGATGATCACCTCGTCGATCCGCCGCGAGCCGAGCACGTGCTCGAGGTTCTCGAGCGAGCCGAGCGCGCGCAGGCCGTTGCCGGGCAGCGCCGCCGGCGAGAGGAAGCCGACGACCTCGATCGGCGAGTGCGGCGCGTCGGCGAGCGCGTGCGCGACGTCGGCGATGTGCTTGCCCGTCCCGACGATCAGCGCGCGGCGGCGGTAGCCGGCGGCGCGCAGGATCACGCCAGTCAGCCACTCATAGCCGGCGCGCAGCGACGATACGTACAGCAGCGCGAACGCGAGCGAGCCGTAGAACAGGTAGTAGCTGGAGAAGCGTTCGCCGGAGACGACCGCGAACAGCAGCGCGACGAACGCGACCTGGAACAGCGAGCCGACGATCCGCGAGAGGCCGGGACGCAGCGAGCGCGCCGCGTACAGCCCCGAGCGCGCGAACAGCAGCGCCGTCAGCAGGTACGCGAACGGCAGGATCCGTTCGGTTTCGTGCAGCGCCGCGCGGCCTTCGAGCGCGCTGTGCAGCACGAGCGACTTCAGCGCGAGCGCGGTGAAGATCGCGAGCGCGACGCCGACGAAGTCGAGCCCGAGCAGCGAAACGACGCGCGCGAAGCGGCGCGCGGTCGACATGCGCAGCAGGAACGACAGCGCCGGCGGGCGCTTACGCCGCATGTCGCGCTCGCCGGTCTCCTTGCGCGCGGTCGCCTCCGAGAGCAGCGCGCGGCCCGACCGAGCGCCGCCCGCGGCGACGCCGTCGCCGCGCAGCGGCGTACGCGCGGGAGCCGGCGTCGACGGCTTGCGCGCGGTGGGCGGAGCGGACGTTCGCGTCGAACGTGGTCCCATCTCACTGCTCACAACGCCTCAGCCTCGCAGATGTCGCGGTCGCGTGACCGCTCGACCGGCGACCGAGGGCGGCGGCGCGTGCCGCTCAGCTCGAGCCGCCGACGAGCAGCTCGACGCCGGACTGCTCGATCGTGCGCCGCAGCCCGTCGCGCAGCGACACCTCCGGCGCCCAGCCGAGCAGCTCGCGCGCGAGCGTGATGTCGGGTCGACGCTGTTTCGGGTCGTCGACCGGCAGCGCCTCGTAGATCAGCTCCGAGTCCGAGTCGGTCAGCTCCTTGACCGTCTCGGCCAGTTCGAGCAAGCTGAACTCGTCGGGGTTGCCGATGTTGACCGGGTCGTGATAGCCGCACTCGGCGAGCGCGATGATCCCGCGGATCAGGTCGCTGACGTACGTGAACGAGCGCGTCTGCCTGCCGTCGCCGAACACCGTGATCGGCCTGTTCGCGAGCGCCTGGCGCAGGAACGTCGGGATCGCGCGCCCGTCGTGCGGGCGCATGCGGCTGCCGTACGTGTTGAAGATCCGCACGATCGCCGTGTCGACGCCCTGCTGGCGGTGGTAGGCCATCGTCAGCGCCTCTGCGTAGCGCTTCGCCTCGTCGTAGACGCCGCGCGGGCCGATCGGGTTGACGTGCCCCCAATAGCTCTCCGCCTGCGGATGCTCCTTCGGGTCGCCGTACACCTCGCTCGTCGAGGCGATCAGGAAGCGTGCGCGCTTGGCCTTCGCGAGCCCGAGCGTGTGATGCGTGCCGTACGAGCCGACCTTCAACGTGTGCAGCGGCAGGCGCAGGTAGTCGATCGGCGAGGCCGGCGAGGCGAGGTGGTAGACGAAGTCGATTGGCTCCTGCACGAAGTACGGCTCGATGATGTCCGTGTTGACGTGCACGAACTCGCCCGCGCGGATGTGCTCGATGTTCGCGAGCGAGCCCGTCTCGAGGTTGTCGACGCAGATCACACGGTGCCCGCGCGCGAGCAGCTCGTCGCACAGGTGCGATCCGAGGAAGCCGGCGCCGCCGGTGACCAGGCACGTGGGCATCCGTCGGGAGAATACTCGCGGCGCGCCGCACGGCGAAGGCGCCGGCCGTCGATCGCGAGCGTCGTCAGCCCGCGCGGTCGCCGCCCGAGCGCAGGCGTCGGTCCTTATCATTCTGTCGATGGCCTCGACGGAGGAGCACACCGACGAGCACCTGACCGTCGCGCCGATCGTCGGTCCGGACGACCCGCGCCGCTTCACCGACTCGGGCATCGAGATCGCCGAGCTGTACACCGAGCGGGACCTGCCGGCCGAGCTAGGCCTCGGCGAGCCTGGCGAGTACCCGTACACACGCGGTGTGCACCGCGAGATGTACCGCAAGCAGACGTGGACGATGCGCCAGTACGCCGGCTACGCCTCCGCGAAGGAGTCGAACGTTCGCTACCGCTACCTGCTGTCGAAGGGCTCGACGGGGCTGTCGATGGCGTTCGACCTGCCTACGCAGCTCGGCCTCGACTCCGACAACCCGCGCTGCCTCGGTGAGGTCGGGCGCACGGGCGTCGCGATCGACACGATCGACGACATGCGCACGGCGTTCGACGGCATCCCGCTCGATCAGGTCTCGACGTCGATGACGATCAACGCTCCCGCGGCGTGCCTGCTGCTGCTGTACGAGCTCGTCGGCGAGGAGCAGGGCGTGCCGTCAGAGCAGCTGCGCGGCACGACGCAGAACGACGTGCTGAAGGAGTACATCGCGCGCGGGAATTACATCTACCCGCCCGGGCCGACGATGCGCCTGACGACCGACCTGTTCCAGTACTGCCACGCGAACGTGCCGAAGTGGAACACGATCTCGATCTCCGGCTACCACTTCCGCGAGAAGGGCTGCTCGGCCGTGCAGGAGGTCGCGTTCACGCTGTCCTCGGGCATCGCCTATGTGCAGGCGGCAATCGATACGGGGCTCGACGTCGACGAGTTCGCGCCGCGCCTCGCGTTCTTCTTCAACGGCCACAACAACGTCTTCCAGGAGGTCGCGAAGTTCCGCGCGGCGCGGCGCATGTGGGCGCGCATCATGCGCGAGCGCTTCGGCGCGAGCAACCCGAAGGCGACGATGCTGCGCTTTCACACGCAGACCGGCGGCGTCACGCTGACGGCGCAGCAGCCGGAGAACAACATCGTGCGCGTCGCGCTGCAGGGCTTCGCGGCGGTCTGCGGCGGGACGCAGTCGCTGCACACGAACGGCTTCGACGAGGCGCTCGCGCTGCCGACCGAGCGCGCCGCGAAAATCGCGCTGCGCACGCAGCAGATCCTCGCGCACGAGTCCGGCGCGGCCGACAGCGTCGACCCGTTCGCCGGCAGCTACTTCGTCGAGTCGCTGACCGACGAGATCGAAGCGCGCGCGAACGAGCTGATCGCGAAGGTCGACGCGCTCGGCGGCTCGGTCGGCGCGATCGAGTTCATCACCGGCGAGATCGACGAGTCGGCGTGGGGCTACCAGGAGCGCTACCGGATCGGCCAGGACATCGTCGTCGGCGTCAACTCCTACGAGGAGGAGGAGCTCGAGGTTCCCGACCTGCTGCGGGTCGACCCCGAATCAGAGCGCGAACAGCTCGAACGCCTCGCGAAGTTCAAGGCCGAGCGCGACCAAGCGCTCGTGCGGCGACGCTTGGAGGAGCTGCGCGAGGCAGCGCGCGGCTCAGACAATCTGCTGCCGGCGATCCGTCAGGCCCTGAAGGACCGCTGCTCGATCGGCGAGGCGTGCGGCGCGATGCAGGACGTCTTCGGCAAGTACGCGCCGACGTTCTGATCTTCTTTGCAGAGGCAACTCCGCATGCGGAGTTGCCGGGAGGGTCGCATGCGACCCTCCCTCGGAGCCGCACATGTGCGGCTCCGCCCGGCGGCGCATGCGCCGCCGGGTCGATTACGATCGCCGACGATGATCGTCGCCGTCACCTTCTACACGTTCGTCCTCGCCGTACACATCGCGGCGATCGTGATCGCCTTCGGAGTCACGTTCGCCTACCCGGTGATGTACGCCGTCGGCATCCGCGCCGAGCCGCGCTCGATGCCCGGCCTGCACCGGGTCCAGGACAGCGTCGGCAAGTTCGTGATCTCGCCGTTCCTCGGGCTCGCGCTGCTCGCCGGCGTCTACCTCGCGAGCAAGCTCCACACGTGGAGCGACTTCTATGTGCAGTGGGGCATCGGCGTGATCGTCGTGCTCGGCGCGCTCGGCGGCGCGTTCTTCGCGCCGCGCGAGCGTCGGCTGGCGGAGCTGGCCGAGCGCGACATCGCAGCCGCCGGCGGACCGTCGGCCGTCGGCGAGGGCTTCGCGTTCGGCGACGAGTACCGCTCGCTGCGCCGGCTGATCTTCAACGTGAACGTCGCCGCGAACGTGCTCGTGCTGCTGACGATCTACTTCATGACGGCGCAGACCGGCGCCTGAGCGGATGCCGGTCGAGCCGTAGCGCTCGCCGGCGACGACTGATTACCGCGAAGCGCGCGCGCAGGCGCCGGGAGCGGGACCTGTCTTCTTTTGCGCAGCGATTGCAAATGTATATACAGGCGCGCATCGGCGGGCGCGTGCACGTATTCCAGGCGCCCATATGTATCGCACACGCCTGTATATACATTTGTGATCGGCTCTCAAATACGAACACACCTCCTCCCTCTCGAATCGCGCCACGAGTCTCGCGATACGCTGACGGGATCATGAGCGAGGGCCATCGAGTCGCCGTCGTCGGCGCGACAGGGCAAGTCGGCACGCTGATGCTCGAGCTGCTGCGCGAGCGCGCGTTTCCGGCGCGTGAGGTCGTGCCGTTCGCGTCCGAGCGCTCGGTCGGGCGGACGCTGGAAGGCGCCGGCATCGGCGGCGAGGACGTCGTCGTGCGTGGTCTCGACGAGCAGTCGATCGAGGGCTTCGACCTCGCGATCTTCTCGGCCGGCGGCTCGACGTCGGGTGAGTGGGCGCCGCGCTTCGTACGGGCGGGCGCGGTCGTCGTCGACAACTCGTCGCGCTGGCGGATGAGCGAAGACGTGCCGCTCGTCGTCTCCGAGGTCAACCCGCAGGCGCTCGCGCGCCATCGCGGGATCGTCGCCAACCCGAACTGCTCGACGATGCAGATGGTCGTCGCGCTGAAGCCGATCCACGACGCGGCCGGGATCGAGCGGCTCGTGATCGCCACCTACCAGGCGGTGTCGGGTACCGGCAAGCGCGCCATCGACGAGCTGCTCGACCAGTCACATGCGCTGCTGCACGAACGCGAGATCGCCGCGCCGCAGGCGTACGCGCACCAGATCGCTTTCAACGCGCTCCCGCACGCCGGCAGCTTCGCGCCGGGCGACGACCACACCGACGAGGAGCGCAAGCTGATCGACGAGACGCGCAAGATCCTCGAAGACCCGCGCATCGCGATCTCGGCGACGTGCGTGCGCGTGCCGGTGCTCAACGGTCACTCCGAGGCCGTCAACGTGCAGACGCGCGAGCAGCTCTCACCGGAGCGCGCGCGCGAGCTGCTGCGCGCGGCGCCCGGCGTGAGCGTGCTCGATGATCCGCACGCGGCGCGCTACCCGCTGGCGATCGACGCGAGCGGCAGCGACGAGGTGTTCGTCGGGCGGATCCGCCGCGACGCCGGTCACGAGCGCGCGCTCGAGTTGTGGATCGTCGCCGACAACTTGCGCAAGGGCGCCGCGACGAACGCCGTGCAGCTGGCCGAGCTGCTCGTCTCGCGTCGGCTGCTCGGCGTCGTCGGCGCGGCGCGCGAGCCGGCTCCGGCCGCCTGAGCGGCGAGCGTCAGCGCGCGCGGCGCCGAATCGCCGGTTCCGCGCGTGGCGCGTGGCGGTCGACGTGCTCGAGATAGCCGCCGCGGCGGCGTGGGATCGAATGCGACGGCCGACCGTCGGCGCCGACGGCCAAGCCGCGCTGCTCGACCTCGCCGAGCTCGTCGCGCAGCCGGCCGAGGTCGTTGCGCAGCAACATGAACGCGACGACCACGCGCGGGTCGAACTGCGTGCCGGAGCCGTGCGCGATCTCCTCGAGCGCGAGCTCGAGCGGCCACGCGGCCTTGTACGGGCGGTCGTGGATCAGCGCGTCGAACACGTCCGCGACCGCGACGATCCGCCCGACCAGCGGGATCTCCTCGCGCGCGAGGCCCTTCGGATAGCCGGCGCCGTCCCAGCGCTCGTGGTGCGTCGCGGCGATCACGGCCGCAGTCTGCAGCACAGGCGAGCTGCCGCTCGAGAGCAGGCGCGAGCCGAGCTCCGCGTGCGTCTTCATCACCTCGTACTCAGCGCGCGTCAGCTTGCCGGGCTTCAGCAGGATCCGGTCGGGGATCGCGAGCTTGCCGACGTCGTGCAGCGGCGCGGCCTGGCGCAGCAACGTGACTTGGCCGGCCGGCAGCTCGAGCCCGAGCGCGATCCGCGCCGCTACGTGCCCGACGCGCTCGGTGTGCTGGTAGGTCTCGTCGTCGCGGTACTCAGCTGCGAGCGCCAGCTGTCGCAGCGTCTCGGCGCGCGCGTCGTCGAGCTCGCGCGTTCGCTCGACGATCATCGCTTCGAGCGACTTCGCGTTGTTCGCGAGCTGGTCTTCGGCTTCGCGCTGCGCCGTCACGTCGCGCGCGACCGCGTGGACGACGCCGTCGCGCGCGGCCGCGTTCCATTCGAGCCAGCGGTAGTCGCCGTCGGCCGTGCGGCAGCGGTTGCGGAAGCCGACCATCTCGCGCTCTTCGGCAAACAGCTTCTCCATCTCCGCTTCGGTCGCCGCGCGGTCCTCCGGATGCACGAAATGGATGAAGTTCGTCGAGTAGAGCGTCTCCGCCGAGTGGCCGAGCGTGCGCTCCCACGCCGGGTTGACGCGCGTGAAGCGGCCGGTCGTCTCACCGGTCACGAGCAGGTCGAGAGTCGCGTCGTAGTAGTGCACGATGCCCGCTTCGAGCCTGCGGCGGTGTTCGACGAACGTGCCCATGATGATCGCGACGCCGACGAGCGCGAGCGCGCGCGTGAGGTATCCGACCGTGAGCAGGTGCACGTCGCCGGTCAGCCCGCCCCACGCGACGACGAGACCCAACGCGAACAGCGCGCCGACGAGTGCGCCGCGCAATCCGAACCGCAACGCGATCACGCCGATCGGCGTGATGTAGAGGACGCCCTCGGCGTCACCGACGTTCGTGTCGGCCAGCCGCAATCCGAACACCGCGGCGAACAGGATGAGCGCCATCGCGACCGTCTCATGCGTGCTGAGCGTCGGCCAGCGGCGCAGCTCGCGCAGCTGCGGCAGGTGCAGACCCGTGAGCATGTGTCCGTATCGTCCGAATCAAGCCCGAGCGAGAGCGTGTTTCCAGCGAACATCGGCGATCGACATCCGTCTGTTCATCTCTGTGCGACTGATCACATGCGCGCAAGCACGGGACAGCGGGGCCTGTCCGATCGCTCGATCCGCGCTCGCCCGCGCGATGCCGCCTGGACGTGTGTACGAGCGCATCGGCGCGCATACACACATGTCGATGCAGCGATCTCGCAGCGCCCGGGCGCCCGTCCGGCGTGTCTCGCCGGAAGGACTCGCGCGCGTTCGCTCGAAACTGATGGGCGATGGTCTCCTCCGAGGTGCAGCGCACGCTCGTCAAGTCGCCGCCTGAGCTGTGGGCCGAGATCAGCGATCCCGAGTCGCTCGCGCGTCATCTGAATGAGTTTGGCGAGATCCGCATCACGCGCGTCCACCCCGAGCAGAAGGTCGAGTGGGAGGCCGACGACGCGAGCGGCGCCGTCGTCATCAAGCCGTCCGGCTGGGGCACGAAGGTCAAGCTGACCGTGACGCGCGACCTCGTGCTCGAGGCCGAGCGAGAGCTCGCGCCGGACGACGATGCGCGGCCCGAGATCGACGTCGCACTCGACGCACAGCCCACGCTCGACGCACAGCCCGAGCTCGACGCTGAGGCCGAGCTCGAACGCGACGTCGAGCCGCAGCCCACGACTGAGGTTGAGTCGAGCTTCGACGCCGAGCCGGAGCCCAAGCCGGCGGCCGAACCCGAGCCACGCCGCGGCTTCTTCGCGCGGGTGTTCGGGCGCCGCCGCACCGCGCCGCCGGCGATCGCCGAATCGAACTCCGACGAGCAGCCCAACGGCATCGCGCCTGCCGAGCCCGAGCCCGAGCCCGAGCCGATCGCCGAGCCCGAGCTCGCGACGGATCGCGAGCGCACGGAGCGGGCCGAACCAGAGCTGTGTCGGCAGCCGGTGTCGGAGCCGCAGCAGGAAGATCGGGCGACGCCTGGCGACGCCGAGCCGCCCGATTGGGCCGAGGAGCAGCTGCGAAGCGACGCCGCCGCGGAGCTCGCGTCGGCCGAGGAAATCGCCGCCGAGCAGGTCGCGGCGGTGCTGACGGGCGTGCTCGACCGCCTCGGCGCGGCGCATCACCGCCCGTTCTCGCGCTCCTGAGCGCCCGCCGCGTTCGTCACTGCGGCTCGGCAGGCCGTTCTCGCAACACGGGCGAGCCTTCTGCCACGCTCGGCGAGCTGTCCACCGGCGCTCAAGTCCGCACGTCAGCTTCCCGATGAAGATCCTGGTAGTTAGAACTTTACTAGGATTCGGCGTCGAAGCGTCGAACTGTCTGAGGAGCGACCATGAGCACACGACACGCATCGCGTCCAGCCGATCTTCACCGTCGCGCTCGCCGCCGCACGCCACCGGGCAGCGCAACCGCGCTCGCGCTCGCGCTGCTGCTCGTCCTCGTCGCGACGCCGACGGGTGTGGCGCTCGCGGCGACGCAGGAAGACCACACGCAGTTCTCGGTGCTCGCCGGCTCGCTGTCGTTCTCGTCCGCCCCGGCGCTGCCGTCGCTCGGCTCCGTCTCGCTGACCGGCCAGGCGCAGACGACGAACAGCACGATGACGAGCTTTGCCGTCGCCGACGCGACCGGCAGCGGCTCCGGCTGGAACGTCGCCGTCGAAGGACAATCGGGGACCGGCAAGAGCGCGGTGTTCGCGCAGTACTGCCCGAAAGCGAAATGCGGCGGCGAAAGCGAAGGCTACGTCGCCGGCGGCCAGACGCTCGCAGCCAACTCGCTCACGCTCAACAGCACCGGCGCGAGCTTTTCGGCGCAGAGCGGCACGACCGGCACGCCGCCGACGTTGCAGTGCTCGACCTCGTGCGACGTCGACCACGGCACGCCGACGAAGATCGCCTCGGCCGCCTCCGGCGCCGGCATGGGCACGTGGCTCGCGAGCGGCTTCTCGGCGACGAGCCTCGCGCTGTCGACGCCGTCGACGCTGCGGCTGCTGCCGAGCGAAGAGATCTACCGCGTCAACCTCCTCTGGACGCTCAGCACCGGCCCGTAGGACGCGTCTGGCAACCGCAGATAGAGCCGATCGACGATGAACGCGCGACGCAGATCCGCGCCGGCGTCGCCGATCGCGGCGCTTGCCTTCGTGATCGTGCTCGCGGGCGCCTCGGCGCAAGCTGCCGGCGCCTCAACGCACGTCGCTGCCGCCGGCGCGCCGGCGAGCGGCCTCGTCGTGATCCCGCGCTCGGCGAGCGAACCGGCGCTCAGCTACCTGGTACTGCACGCTGAGCGTGGTAGGACCGAGCGCGCGGGCACGATCGAACTGCTCAACCCGACCGCCAGGCCATTGCGCGTCGCGCTCGCGCCTGTCGACGCGCTGACGCTCGACACGCTCGGCTCGGCGTACCGGCCGAGCGGCACGCGCGAGCACGGCTTCACGCGCTGGCTGAGGCTCGCTCGAAGGCGACTGACGCTCGCGCCGCACGCGCGCGCATCGGCGCTCGTCGACGTCCGCGTCCCGCGCCGCTCCCCGCCGGGCGACTACCTCGCCGGCGTCAGCGTCGAAACGCTCGGCCAAGGCCCGAGCGGCCGGCGCACCGGGCGCCTCGACGCCGGCAGGACCGCGGCGGTGAGCGTCGTGCGCTACGCGATCGGCGTCGAGGTCTCGCTGCCCGGCCGGCGCCGGCCGTTGATCCGCTTCACGGGCGCAGCCGTTCGCCAGGCGCCGGCCGGGCTCTCGGCAACGCGATTCTCAAAGGCGTCTACGGCCACGTGCGGATCATGCGCGACGGCGACACGATCCTCTCGCGGGCGATCGCAGCGGGTACGTTCGTCGCGGCCACGAGCATCGCCTACCCGGTGACGGCGTTCGGCCAGCACCCATCCGAGGGCACGCGCTACGACATCGAGGCATCGCTGCATTACGCACGTCGCGTCGCGTATCTCGACACGACGGTCACGTTCGGCGAGCGTGAAGCGCGGATCCAGCAGCGCTTCGGCTCCTCGCGCGGGGGTGGCGGCGGTGGCTGGTGGAAGCTGGCGCTGCTCGCCGCGGTAGCGCTCTACGGCCTGATCACGACCGTGCTGCTGCTGCGCCGACGCGCGCGCGACCGTCACGGCGACGGCCCGGACGCCGGCGCACCCGGCGCGGTCACGCCGGGTGCGCCCGCGCGGAGCCTCGACGCTGATGGACAGCGCAAGTGAGATGCCTGCCGCTCCTGCTCGCGTGCGCGGCCGTTCTGCTTGCGCCAGCCGATGCAGCGGGCCTGCTCGAACTCAAGTTCGCGACGCCACCGGCGCTCCCAAGCCTGCCGACGTTGACGCTCAACGCGCGGCCGCAGACGCTCGAAACGACGATGGCGAGCTTTGCGGTCGAAGACACGCGCCTGACCAAATCCGGCTGGAACGTGACCGTGCAGGGGCAGGGCGGCACGGGCAAGAGCGCCGTGTTCGCGCAGTACTGCCCGAAAGCGAAATGCGGCGGCGACTCCGAAGGCTACGTCGCCGGCGGGCATGCGCTCGCGGCGGGCTCGCTCACGCTGAACAGCAGCGGCGCGACGTTCACCGGCGGCCTCGGCACGGCGCCGACGCTGCAATGCGCCGCGGGCTGCACGGTCGACGGCGCCTCGCCGGTGAAGGTCGCCTCGGACGCGACCGGGCTGCTGTCGGGCGAAGGCACGTGGACGGCGGGCGGCTTCTCGGCGAGCAGCCTCGCGCTCACGACGCCGACGACCGTGCGTACGCTGCCGAACGAAGAGACCTACCGCGTCAACGTGCTGTGGACGCTCTCGACCGGGCCGTGAACGCCGCGCGGATAAGATCGGGCGCCGATGTCAAGCAGCTCGCACGACCGACAGGCCGACGCCGCCCTGCTCGCCGCCTCGCGCAGCGGGCACCGCAAGCCGCCGCGCCAGAAGGCGCCGGAGACCTACGAGGAGAAGCTCGCGCAGCTGCACGAGCTGCGCGAGGCTGCGCTGCACTCGGCGCCGGACGCCGAGGAGAAGCAGCACGCGCGCGGCAAGTACACGGCGCGCGAGCGCGTCGAGAAGCTGCTCGACGCGGGGTCGTTCCAGGAGCTCGACACGTTCGTGCGCCACCGCACGTACGACTTCGAGATGCAGAAGAACCGTCCGTGGGGCGATGCTGTCGTGACCGGACACGGGACAATCGACGGGCGCACGGTGTGCGTCTTCAGCCAGGACTTCACCGTGTTCGGCGGCTCGCTCGGCGAGGTGATGGGCGAGAAGATGTGCAAGATCATGGACCTCGCCGCCAAGATCGGCTGCCCGGTGATCGGCATCAACGACTCCGGCGGCGCGCGCATCCAGGAGGGCGTCGTCTCGCTCGGCGCGTACGGCGACGTGTTCGTGCGCAACGTCAAGTGCTCCGGCGTGATCCCGCAGATCAGCCTGATCATGGGCCCGTGCGCCGGCGGCGCGGTCTACTCGCCGGCGATCACCGACTTCATCTTCATGGTCAAGGAGACCTCGCACATGTTCATCACCGGCCCCGACGTGATCAAGACGGTCACCGGCGAGGAGGTCGGCTTCGAGGAGCTCGGCGGCGCGATGTCGCACAACACGAAGTCCGGCGTCGCGCACTTCGCCTCCGAGGACGAGGACGCGTGCCTCGAGGACTGCCGCTACCTGATCGGCTTCCTGCCGCAGAACAATCTGCAGACGGCGCCGCGCGTGCAGCCGAGCGACGACCCGCAGCGGATGGACCCGGAGCTCGACGACGTCGTCCCGGAGAACCCGAACAAGCCGTACGACATGCGCGACGTCGTGCGCCTGATCGTCGACGACGAGGAGTTCTTCGAGGTGCACGAACACCACGCGAAGAACATCATCTGCGGCTTCGCGCGGCTCGACGGCTTCTCGATCGGCGTCGTCGGCAACCAGCCTGCGCAGCTCGCCGGCGTGCTCGACATCGACGCGTCGGCGAAGGCGGCGCGCTTCGTGCGCACGTGCGACGCGTTCAACATCCCGATCCTCACGTTCGTCGACGTGCCGGGCTTCCTGCCGGGTACGAGCCAAGAGTGGGGCGGCATCATCCGCCACGGCGCGAAGCTGCTGTACGCGTTCACCGAGGCGACCGTGCCGAAGCTGACCGTGATCACGCGCAAGGCGTACGGCGGCGCTTACGACGTGATGGCCTCTAAGCACATGCTCGCCGACTTCAACTTCGCGTGGCCGACGTCCGAGGTCGCCGTGATGGGCCCGGAGGGCGCCGTCAACATCATCTACCGCCGCGACATCGCCGGCAGCCCGACGCCCGACGAGCGGCGCGCGAAGCTGATGGAGGACTACAAGGCGCGCTTCGCCAACCCGTACACGGCGGCCGAGCGCGGCTATATCGACGACGTGATCGTCCCGCACGAGACGCGCCCGAAGCTGATCACGGCGCTGCACACGCTGCAGAGCAAGCGCGAACCGGGGCCGAAGCGCAAGCACGGGAACATTCCGCTGTAGGACCCGGCGGCGGCGCCCAGCAGCAATTGACTCTGACTTCCACGCCAAACGCGAGCGCCTTTGCAAACGCGGGTGCCTTTTGGACGGTTTTCCGTCCATATGTATTGATTTCCATCGAGACGTCCGATAATCTGTCCATATGGATGTTGGGCACCCGATATCTGCCGTAGCTCCGAGCCTGGAGGGCGAGGTGCTGCAGACACTTGCTGGAACGTCGATGGCCATGACCGGTCGTCAAGTCGCTCTGCTGACCGGAAGGAGCTCGCACAGCGGGGTTCTCGACGCGTTGAACCGCCTGAGCACCCAGGGATTGGTCGATCGGGTCGAGCTGAACAGGGCATCTTTGTTCTCATTGAACCGCGACCACCTGGCGGCTCCGGCGGTGATCGCGCTCGCCGGGCTCCGTACCGAGCTCGTCGCGCGTATTCGCGCTGAGATCGCCGCTTGGGCGATCGCGCCGATCCACGCGTCCTTGTTCGGCTCGACCGCGAGGGGCGATGGAGACACACGGAGCGATATCGACCTGTTCGTCGTGCGGCCTGCCTACGTCCTCGAGGACGATGGTTGCTGGCGAGCGCAGTTGGACGGTCTCGCTGCAAGGATCGAACGCTGGACCGGTAACCGTGCTTCGATCTCTGAGGCCGCCGAGCCGGAGATCTCCAGACTCAGATCAGACCCGCCTCCGATCGTCGACGAGCTTCGCTCCGATGCGATCCTCCTCGGCGGCCAGACCCTGACAGGCCTGCTCGCGGAGAACTGATGAGCTCGCGTCACCCAGGCCGAACTCAGACGTGCTCCGACGAGGACGCGAGGAACCGGCTGCGTCATGCCCGCAAGTTCGCCGAAGTAGCTGAGCTGATCGCGAGCGAGAGCGAGGACGCCGACTACGCCAGCGTGGCGGCGTCGTTGGCCGTTCTGGCGGGCATCGCGGCGTCCGATGCCGCCTGCTGCAAGGCGCTGGGTATGCGTGCCCGCGGGCAAGAACACCGTCAGGCAGCCGCGCTGCTGGCCAATGTCGAGCCTGGCGGCGAGCATGCCGCTACCTCGCTCGGCAGGCTGCTGAGCCTGAAGGACGAGGCACATTACGGCCTGCTGGACATCGGCGGGAGCGACCTGAAGGCGGCACTGCGTCAGGCAAGCGGGCTAATCGAGTTCGCCGAGGCGATCGTGGCGCGTTGAGCTGCTGGGCCTGGATCGGCGAACATGTGCAGATGAGCAGCCACGATCCGCATCTGAGGCTGATCGCTCCGTCGGCCTCGCCCGAGGAGGCGGCAGCGGTCGTCGCGGCACTGGAGCGCTTCATCCGCGCGACGGCGCCGCCTCCTGCTGGCCCCGTCGCCGCTCCCGACCCGTGGGCGCGCACGGCGATGCTCGAGGCGGTCGAACGCGAATCGGACGGCGAGCTGCCAGACCCGTGGCTCGCCTCCTGAGCTACCCCTGAAGAAACCCCTAAAAGCCGCTAGGCTTTAGCCTCAATCCTTCGCAGGACCGCCCGCCGTCGAGAACGCCCGAGCCGAACGCCCGGGCCAGGAGGTTTTTCGTAGATGGAGCCCGTTTCCGTACCTGCCCAGCGCGGCACGCTCGAGGACCCGGAGGTGCTCCAGAACGTCCCTGGGCACGTGATCCCGATCCTGCGGCGCGAGTACGACGACTTCAAGACCGAGGCCAAGAAATTCCTCGACGGCCAGACCGAGGAAGACGAGTTCATCAAGTTCCGCCTGAAGCAGGGCGTCTACGGCCAGCGCCAGGCCGACGTGCAGATGATCCGCGTGAAGCTGCCGTTCGGCGGCGTCACGCCGGAGCAGATGGAGTCGTTCGCGGACGTCGTTGAGAAGTACGTGCCGCTGCGCAAGGGGCACATCACGACGCGCCAGAACATCCAGATGCACCACGTCCCGCTGCTCGACGCCGAGAAGCTGATTCGCGAGATCGGCGAGTCGGGGCTGTCGAGCCGTGAGGGCTGCGGCAACACGATGCGCAACGTGACCGGCGACCCGTGGGCGGGCGTCGCGCAGGACGAGCTGTTCGACATGACGCCGTACGCCGGCGCGTACGTGCGCTACTTCGTGCGCCACCCGACGACGCAGGCGATGCCGCGCAAGGTCAAGACGTCGTTCGACGGCTCGCCGCGCGACCGCGCGATCAGCGGCATCCACGACGTCGCGTTCCGCGCTCGCGTCAAGCAGATCGAGGGGCGTGGCGAGGTGCGCGGCGTCGAGATGCTCGTCGGCGGCGGCACGTCGATCATGCCGCGCAAGGCGCAGGTGCTGTACGAGTTCCTCGAGCTCGGCAACGGCGAGTACCTGAAGGTCACGGAGGCGGTCATGCGGATCTTCGATCGCCAGGAGTGGCTGCGCGCCAACCGTGCGCGCGCTCGCATCAAGGTGTTCGTCGACAAGTACGGGATCGACGAGCTGCGCAAGCAAGCCGAGGAGGAGATGAAGGGCGAGTGGGTCGCAGAACGCGACTTCTCGATCGAGCAGCGCCTGTTCTGCGACGACGAGCGCGAGAGCGCGCCCGCGGCGCCGCAGAGCCATGGCAGCCCGAACGGCGACCTGTCGGAGTTCGAGCGCTTCCGCGCGGCGAACGTGCGCGAGCAGAAGCAGCAGGGCTTCGTGACCGTCGAGGCGAAGGTCACGCGCGGCGATCTGACGCCCGAGCAGTTCAGGGGGCTGGCGCAGATCATGCGCGACTTCGCCGGCGGCTACGCGCGCACGACGGTGCAGCAGAACTTCGTCCTGCGCTGGGTGCGCGAGGAGTGCGTGTACGACGTCTGGAAGGCGCTCGCCGAGCTGGGGCTCGGCGACGCCGGCTCACGCGAGATCGACGACGTCGTCTCGTGCCCCGGCACCGACTCGTGCAAGCTCGGCATCACCAGCTCGATGGGGCTCAACCAGGCCGTGCAGGAGCGGATCGAATCGCTGAACGTCAGCGACGAGCTGACGCGCAAGCTGAACATCAAGATCAGCGGCTGCCCGAACGGCTGCGGCCAGCACCACGTCGCGAGCATCGGCTTCACCGGCGCGTCGATCAAAGTCGGCGAGCACACGATCCCGGCGTACATCCCGCATGTCGGCGGCGTGTTCGAAGGCGGCGACGTCGAGTTCGGCACGCGCCTGAAGCTGCGCCTGCCGTCGAAGCGCGTGCCGGAGGCGATCGAGCGATGGATCAAGCAGTACGAGGCCGGTCGCGAGGATGGCGAGGAGTGGAACGCGTACCTGGCGCGCGTCGGCCCGAGCGAGCTCGAGGCGGCGGTCAAGGATCTCTCGATGCCGGTCGATTTCGGGTTGGAGACGATGAGCCAGTTCATCGACTGGAACCGTGATGTTCCGTTTGAAGTGATTCGTGGCGAGGGCGAGTGTGCGGTATAGAGCGAATGCGATTCAGGCGGAGAAGACGATCAGATGACACCTTCGATTCAACTCAATAGCGACTTGGCACCGAACAACTCGACATTCGACCCGGCCCCGAGCCTCACGCACACGCTGCGCGAGGCGGCGCGTCACGGCAGCGGAGCGGTGCTGCTGTGCTCGTTCCAGAAGGAGGAGTCGGTGCTGCTCGACGAGCTCTTGCGCCTCGACCAGGGGACCGGCGACGCGGTGCGCATCGTGACGATCGACACCGGCGTGCTGTTCGAGGAGACGCTGCAGACGTGGCGCGCGTTCGAGCAGCGCTTCGGCGTGCAGGTCGAGGTCGTCGACGCGAGCAGCCCCGGCGAGCCGTGGAGCGGGCCCGAGCACTGCTGCTCGGTCGCGAAGGTCGCCGCGCTGCAGCGCTCGCTGACCGGCGCCGAGGCGTGGATCACGGGGATTCGGCGCGAGCAAGGGCCGACGCGCGCCGCCGCGGAGCTGATCGAACGCGACGAGGCGCGCGGCCTGTGGAAGTACAACCCGCTCGCGCACTGGACCGACAAGGACCTGTGGCGGCGGATTCACGAGCGCGACCTGCCGTACAACCCGCTGCACGACCGCGGCTACGAGTCGATCGGCTGCGCGCCGTGCACGCAGCCCGGCAGCGGCCGCGAGGGCCGGTGGGCAGGCACCGAGAAGACCGAGTGCGGCCTCCACGTCGATGGATAGCGGCGCCCTACTGCGTCCTCGGTCGCTCACGTGCTGGCCGATCGGCGATCGCTCCGATCGTCGATCGGTACGCTTCGCTCCCTGCGTCCTTGTAGCGCTTGCTCTCCATCGCCGTGGTCCCTGCGAGGACCTGAGCTGAGATGGCCGTCGCCGAGCGCCCTCAGCTGAGCCACCTGCGGGCGCTGGAGTCGGAGGCGATCCACGTGATGCGCGAGGTCGCCGCCGAATTCGAGCGTCCGGTGCTGCTGTTCAGCGGCGGCAAGGACTCGATCGTGCTGCTGCGCCTCGCCGAGAAGGCGTTTCGGCCGGCGCCGTTCCCGTTCCCGCTGATGCACGTCGACACGGGCCACAACTTCCCGGAGGTGATCGAGTTCCGCGACCGCCGCGTCGCCGAGCTCGGCGAGCGGCTGATCGTCGCGAGCGTGCAGGAGTCGATCGACAACGGTCGCGTCGTCGAGCAGACCGGCCCGCGCGCGTCGCGCAACCAGCTGCAGACGGTGACGCTGCTCGACGCGATCGCCGCGCACGGATTCGATGCGGCGTTCGGCGGCGCGCGCCGCGACGAGGAGCGCGCGCGAGCGAAGGAGCGCGTGTTCTCGTTCCGCGACGACTTCGGCCAGTGGGACCCGAAGAACCAGCGCCCGGAGCTGTGGAACCTCTACAACGGGCGCATCAAGAAGGGCGAGAACGTGCGCGTCTTCCCGATCTCCAACTGGACCGAGCTCGACGTGTGGGAGTACATCGACTCCGAGCAGCTCGAGGTTCCGTCGATCTACTTCTCGCACGAGCGCGACGTGTTCAGGCGCGACGGCATGATCTACGCGTGGCGCGAGGGCACGGAGCTGATCGACGGCGAGGAGGTCTTCTCGGAGACCGTTCGCTATCGCACGGTCGGCGACATGAGCTGCACGGGCGGAGTGCTCTCGCAGGCGGGCACGCTCGAGCAAGTCGTCGCCGAGATCGCCGCGACGCGCGTGACCGAGCGCGGCGAGACGCGCGCCGACGACCGCGTGTCGGAGGCGGCGATGGAGGACCGCAAGAAGGCCGGTTACTTTTAGTGCTCGGGTCGGCTTCCAGCCTCCCCTCTGATGTGAACGTCCGCCCTCCGGGCGGCCGTGATCGCGGCCTTCGGCCGCTCATGTTTTCTCGGCGGGCACCGGCTCCGCGACGATGACGCTCGACCTGCTGCGCTTCACGACGGCAGGCGCCGTCGACGACGGCAAGAGCACGCTGATCGGGCGGCTGCTGTTCGACTCAAAGCAAGTGTTCGAAGACCAGCTCGAGCACGTCGAAGCCGCGAGCGAGCGGCGCGGCGGCGCCGGCACGCTCGATCTCGCGCTGCTGACCGACGGGCTGCGCGCCGAGCGCGAGCAGGGGATCACGATCGACGTCGCGTACCGCTACTTCGCGACGCCCGCGAGGCGCTTCATCATCGCCGACTGCCCCGGACACCAGCAGTACACGCGCAACATGGTCACGGGCGCCTCGACGGCCGACCTCGCGGCCGTGCTCGTCGACGCGCGACGCGGCGTCACCGAGCAGTCCAAGCGCCACGCGTTCATCAGCGCGCTGCTC
>Ga0210386_10000404_pt1 | contig 40088 bp, 40 predicted proteins | sample IncBWH32OmetaG_FD_160091 | JGI IMG/M metagenome (GOLD analysis project Ga0210386, IMG submission 160091) | Forest soil microbial communities from Barre Woods Harvard Forest LTER site, Petersham, Massachusetts, United States - Inc-BW-H-32-O ...
AACACACGACGAGGTGCTGCCATGATGCCCTGCCACCACATTGACAGGATCAGCGCCTACAGCATGCTTCGTAGCCAAGGGAATCCTCCAGCACGGATCACCTTCATGGAATCGATGTACTAGTTTTCTCCGATCAACCCGAGCGCCGCGTACACGCGGGTGCTCGGGGGCCATGCCTGCATGATGGCCACCCGCTGGCTATAGGCACTCCATAGCAGCGCGCCCAACACCACAAAGCTGGCGACCCAGACGAGACGTAGCGCGCCGGCCCGCGCTGTCGGTGGTGCACCTGGTATTCTTGGCACGGATGCCCGCTCAATCGGGGCACGTTCGGTTTGCACCACCGGCTGCCACATCGCCGCCGGCGCAGGTTCGGACGCCGCCGCCTCTTGTGGTGCCGGCGGATTTTCCTCCGCCTCGGCCGATGGCACCCACTCCTTAGTGCAGCGTGCGCAACGTACCAGCACACCCGGCTTGAGTAAGGCGGTCGGCACCTCATAGGCGGCGGTGCAGGCGGGGCAGACGATACGCATGGGGGGAGAATATCTCACGAGCGGGGAGCGGCGCGATGGTGCGCAAGCTTCGACTGCATGGCAAGAATGCGCCGCCAGAATATCCCGCCAGAGTATCCCAATGGCGCGTACGGAGTCGCGATGGTTCGGTTCGAGGCGGTGGGACTGCGCTACGATCGCGCCGCGACAGGTGCGCAGGTCCTGCGCGACCTGAGCTTTGAATTGCCGGAGGGCGCCTTCCGCTGGCTGCTGGGGCCGTCGGGCGCGGGCAAGACGAGCCTGTTGCGGCTGCTGTATCTCGCGGTGCGGCCGACCAGCGGGCGGCTGGCGATCCTGGGCATCGACGTGACCACGGCGCCACGCCGTGTGCTGCCGCGGCTGCGGCGGCGCATCGGCGTGGTGTTCCAGGACTTCCGCCTGCTGCCGCATTTGTCCGCATTCGACAACGTCGCCTTGCCGTTGCGCATCGCCGGACGGCCCGAGGGGCAGATTCGGGCCGATGTCTCGGAAATGCTGCGCTGGGTCGGTCTGGCCGACCGCCTGGACTCCCGGCCGGCGGCGTTGTCGGGTGGGGAACAACAGCGGGTGGCGATCGCGCGGGCCGTGATCGGCCGGCCAAGCCTGCTGCTGGCGGACGAGCCGACCGGCAATCTGGACGACCCGCAGGCCGAGCGGCTGATGCATCTGTTCAAGGAGCTGAACCGGCTGGGCACCAGCGTGATCGTCGCCACGCACAATGAACCGCTGGTCGCACGCCACCCCGCGCCGGTGCTGCGGCTGGAGAAAGGACGGCTGGTGAAGGCGGACCTCGCGTGGTGATACCAGCGGTCGTTGGACCCAACTCATTCGCGTCATACCTGCGAGAGCAGGTATCCAGGGATTGCCCCGTCCGTTGGCGTTTCGTCCTGGATGCCTGCTCTCGCAGGCATGACGCGAGTGGGTCAGGCTTAACTGCCATTGGTATGAGACAGGAATGAGCGGGCGACGGATGGCGGGGCGCCGAGCCGAACGGTTGCTGCGGCCGGCGGGGTTTGACGAGCTCGGGCTGCGCCGGGCGATTTCCGACCGGATGCTGCCATTCCTGGTGGCCGCGATGGGATTTCTCGCCGCGCTGGCGCTGAGCGGGTGGGTCGGCGCCGCGGCGTTGGCGCATTCCTGGCAGGCCGGTGCCGAGGCGGTGCTGACGGTACAGGTCCCCCAGCCGGACGTTGCCGCGGCGCAGGGCGCGGGCACGCGTCTGGCCCGCGTGGTCGCAACATTGCGCGCAACACCGGGCATTGCCGAAGCGCGGCCGCTGGGTCAGGAGGAGCTAGCGAGACTGCTGCGCCCGTGGCTTGGCGCTGGGGCGGACCGGCTGGCGGTGCCGCTGCCGGCGGTGATTGCGGTGCGTCTGGCGGACGGCGGCACCGATGTCGACACCCTGACCCGGCAGCTTTCGGCGGTCGCCCCCGGCACGCTAACCGAGCGGCATGAAAGCTGGATGCGCCGCCTCGCATTCCTGGCGCGCAGCGTCCAGGCCTGCGCCGCGGCGATCCTGCTGCTGGTGGCCTCGGTTGCCGCGACGGTAATCGCGGTCGCGACGCGGGCCGGTCTGTCCTCGCGGCGGGAGGCGATCGAAATCGTTCATCTGCTCGGCGCCACGGACGGATACATCGCGGGCCGGTTTTCCGCCCGCGCCACACTACTGGCGATGCTGGGCGGGGCTGTCGGGGCGCTGGTGGCGCTGCCAGTGATGTTGGTGCTGGCCAACCTTGCCGCGCCATTGGCGGGTGGCGCGGCGCAGATAGTGATGTCGTCAGTCTGACCGCATTGCCCGCGCCACTGTGGTTGGCGCTGCCGAGCCTGCCGCTGGCGGCTGCGGCCATCGGCTGCCTGACCGCGCAGATCACCGTGCGCCGCTGGTTGCGGCATCTGCCGTGATCGCGTTCTGGCGTCACCGACGCGGCCGTTGGATCGCGATGGGGCTGGGAGTGCTGCTGGGGCTTGGCAGCTGGCTGGCCGGGTTCGTGGAGTTCGTGCGGTTGGCCAATCGCGCGCCGGCCGTCCCGGCCCATGCCGACGGCATTGTCGCGCTGACCGGCGGGGCTGACCGGGTCGAGCGGGCCCTGCACCTGTTGGCCGATGGCCGTGCTGATTGGTTGCTGATCTCCGGCATCGGGCCGGGCATTGAACTCACGCCCCTGGCCCGGCGGGCCGGGTTGGATTCTGGCCCACTCGCGGGTCGCGTCACGCTGGGCCGCCACGCGACCTCGACCCGCGGCAACGCCGCAGAAACCGCCGCCTGGGCCCAGACCAAGGACATCCATACGCTGATCGTGGTCACCGCCTGGTACCACATGCCACGCGCGTTGACCGAGCTGCACCGCACGCTGCCGGATGTGGCACTTGAACCGGCGCCAGTCGATCCAGAAGCGTCGCGTCAGCCGGACCTGGTGATGGCGCGGCTGTTGGTGGAGGAATACACCAAATACTTGGCGGCCCGGCTGGATCTGACGGCCCTGATCCCGGAACGTGAGCCGGCCGCGCCACGGAGCACACACCCAGGATGACATGGCTGCGGTCGGCGCTGTTCAACCTCTATTTCTTCGGCGCCACCCTCGTCCTGACGCTTGTCGGGACCGCGGTGCGCCTGGTTGCGCCGCACCGGGTGAGGCCGGTCGCGATGCTGTGGGCACGCGTGCTGCTGGCTGGGGCGCGCATCCTCTGCGGCATCCGGCTTGAGGTGGCGGGGCGTGAATTCCTGCCGGCCGACGGCCCGGCGCTGATCGCCTCGCGGCACCAGTCGGCGCTCGACACAATGGTCTGGCTGACGCTGGTGCCGCGCTGCTGCTACGTGCTGAAGCAGGAGTTGATGCGCATTCCGCTGTTCAGCGAGCTGATCCGCGCCACCGGCATGATCGCGGTCGACCGGTCGGGCGGGGCGACAGCGTTGCGCCAGTTGTTGCGCGGGGCCGATCGGGCGAAACGCGACGGCATGCAGATTGTCATTTTCCCGGAAGGCACGCGGGCCGAGCCGGGAACGATCCTGCCGCTGCAGCCCGGCATCGCGGCGCTGGCGGCGCGGACCGGGTTGCCGGTCATTCCCGTGATCACCGACTCCGGCCACTGCTGGGGTCGGCGAGCCTTTCGCAAGCTGCCGGGGATCGTTCACATTCAGATCCTGCCGCCGATTGCTGCGTGCATCCCGCGCCAGGCGTTGATGCAAGAGTTGGACTCCGCCTTGCGAACTGAGATCGGACAATTCGCAGAGCCTGTGGACAACGTTGTGGGCTAACTCATCCCCGGGCTACCAGGGGAATGCAGCGACGCCTCCTAATATATTGAAAACAGCCAGATTATCCGTTGCGAATATGCACTTAGACGGGTGCAATGGGGGTGGGGATGGTTTTGGGACGTGCTCGCGCTGTGGTTGCAGGCTGCTCGCTTTGCCGGCTGCGGCAGCACGCGTGGTGCGTTTGCCTACCCGGCGGCTTATCTGTAATCGGGCGTTGAGTTTGCGAGGGCGGGCCATGCGTCGCGGCGTTAGATTCGTGCTGCCAAGCGCCCTGTTGGTCGCGCTAATCGCCGGTCACACGGCGCTCTGGTTTGCCGCCACGGATCATCTGTCAGTTGGGTTCGATGCCTGGATGGCGCGGTCCCGCCACGCCGGCTGGCAGGTGGACGCCGGGCCCCGCCAGCGCGGCGGCTGGCCGTTGGCGGCGACCCTGACGGTGCCCGACCTGACGCTCTCCGGCGGGGCACCGCATGTGGCGGGTCGCATCACATGGCACGCCGATGCGGTGGTGCTGACGCTGGCCGCGCAGGCGCCGTCGCTGCTGGGCGTCGATATCCCGGGCGCTCAGACGCTCCAGATCGCGCCGGGCCCGGCGCGTGCGTTCCAGGCGGAGCGGATGCACCTTGATGTGCCGTTCACACCCGCACCTGGAGCGCCGGTGGCCAGCCTGGAGATGCGCAACCTGCGCGGGGACGAGGTCACGATTGGTCTGCTGACCGGGCAGGTGACCGCCGGACCGGCACCGTCGCTGGATACCAGCGCCGAGGCAATCGAGCTGCCGAGCACGCAAGAGTGGGCGTTCGGGCGGCGTATTTCCTCACTGGCAATTGATGCGACGCTGCATGGGGGACTGCCAGCGCCGGGATCGGTGACCGCTAGTGCGACCGCATGGCGTGATAATGGGGGGTCGATCGACGTCACGCACCTGGCCCTGGGCTGGGGGCCGCTCGGGCTGTCCGCCACCGGGAAGTTCTCACTTGATGACCAGTTACAGCCCACCGGCACGGCCGACCTGCACGTCGTGGGTTACGCCAAGTCGCTGAGTGTGTTGGCGGCGCAGCATGTGATCACCGCGGACGCCGCGCTCGCCGCCACGGCGGTGATGACGCTGCTGGCGCATGTGCCGCAGGATGGCGGTGCACCGGAGGTCGAGGTGCCGCTGACCTTGCGCGGCGGCAAATTGCTGCTGGGAAACACCCCCTTGGTGCGCGTGCGGCCACTGGCCTGGCCGTGATAGGCGGACGGTCACGTGTCGCTGGCACTCATGCTTCGCTCGCGTCATGGCCCCCCCGTCATGTTCGGGCTTGTCGCGTTCGGGCTTGCCGCGTTCGGGCTTGCCGCGGCGATGACAGCGGAAGAAGCGCGGACGCAACACTTGCCAGACAAGTCTCTGGCTCTGTCGGCTGGGGCGTGATATCTTTGCGCTATGTGGTTCCGGATCAGCGACACGCGAATTAGCCGCCCGGCTGCCTGAGCAGCCGGGGTTACCCGCGCCTTTTCGCTGTCCCGTTCTCCGTCTCCGGAGCCAGTTTATGTCCGCCGCTCATCAATTGTTCGTCGCCGTCCGCTTCATGCTGGACGCCGATCCTTCGCCCGGCTTGCTGTCGCGCCTGCTGGAGCCGTTCGCCAAGCGCGACCTGGTGCCCGACCGCATGTGGTCGCATCGCAACCGTGACGTGATGCATGTCGAGATCGCGATGGAAGCGATGCCGGCCGAGATGGTGCATCTGGTGGAGGGCAATATCCGCCAGGTGGTGGGCCTGCACAGCCTGTCCCGCACCGATGCGTCGGAGCTGCGCCAGGCGGCGTGATAAGGTGCCGGGATGACCGGCACGGCCGAGCTTCAGGTCACCAGCAACTACTCTTTCCTGCGCGGCGCGTCGCATATGGAGGAGCTGTTTGCGCAGGCCGCGATGCTGGGCCTGACGGCGCTGGGGATCACCGACCGCAATTCGCTGGCCGGGATCGTGCGGGCGCATCAGTGCGCGCAAGATACCGGGGTGCGGCTGGTGGTGGGATGCCGGCTAGACCTGACGGATGGGACGTCGGTGCTGGTCTATCCCACGGACCGGCCGGCCTATGCACGGCTCTGCCGCTTGCTGACGCTCGGCAAGCGTCGCGCCGGCAAGGGGGCGTGTCAGCTCGACTGGAACGACCTGGCCGCGCATGGTGACGGGTTGGTCGCGGTTCTGATGCCGGATCAACCGGACGCGGGGACGCAAGCGAATCTGGGCCGGCTGCGCGCGGATTTTGCGGATCGCGCGTATCTGGCGCTGACGACGCGGCGACGCCCCAACGATGCGGTGCGCGTGCAATCATTGGTGGATGTGGCGCAGGCCGCGCAGGTTCCGACCGTCGCCACGGGCGACGTGCTGTACCATGTGCCGGAGCGCCGCATTCTGCAGGACGTGCTGACCTGCATTCGCGAAGGCTGCACCATCGATGATGCGGGGTTTCGGCGTGAACGCTTCGCAGATCGACATCTGAAGTCGCCGGACGAAGTCGCACGGCTGTTCGCGGCGTATCCGGAGGCCGCGGCGCGTTCGTCGGAGATTGTCGCGCGCTGCCGCTTTTCGCTGGACGAGCTGCGATATCAATACCCGACCGAAACACGGCGGCCGGATCAGACACCACAGCAGGCTTTGGAAGAGCTCACCTGGGGTGCGGCCGCGGCGCGTTTTCCCGCCGGCGTGCCGGAAGGGTTGGCCAAGCTGCTGCGCCACGAGCTGACCTTGATCGCGCAGCTCGAGTACGCACCGTATTTCCTGACGGTTCACAGTATCGTCCGGTTTGCCAACGAAAAATCCATCCTGTGCCAGGGGCGTGGGTCCGCCGCCAATTCGGCGGTTTGTTACGTGCTCGGCATCACCGCAATCGATCCGAGCCAGGGCAATTTGCTGTTCGAGCGCTTCATCAGCGCCGAGCGCGGAGAGCCGCCCGATATCGATGTGGATTTCGAAAGCGAGCGGCGCGAGGATGTGATCCAGTGGGTCTATGAGACCTATGGCCGCGATCGGGCCGCGCTGTGTGCGACGGTGATCCGTTATCGTGCGCGCGGCGCGGTGCGCGAGGTAGGAAAGGCGTTGGGCTTGCCGGAGGACATCACCGGCACGCTCGCCGGCCAGATCTGGGGTTGGAGCGAGGAAGGCGTGGCTGAGTCGCAGGCGGCCGAGCTCAACTTGAATTTGGCCGATCGTCGCTTGCGCCTGACCCTCGAATTGTCCCGCGCGTTGATCGGGTTTCCGCGCCATCTGTCGCAGCATCCGGGCGGCTTCGTGTTGACCAAGGATCGGTTGGACGAGCTGGTGCCGATCGAACCTGCGGCGATGGACAATCGCCAGGTGATTGAATGGGACAAGAACGATATAGATATCCTGCGGTTCATGAAGGTGGATGTGCTGGGCCTGGGGATGCTGGGCTGTATGCGCCGGGCGTTCGATTTGCTGGAAGAACATAAGGAGGAACGGCTGACGCTGCGCAGCGTTCCCCAGAAGGACGCTGCCACTTACGATATGATCTGCCACGCCGACACGCTCGGCACGTTCCAGATCGAAAGCCGCGCGCAGATGTCAATGTTGCCGCGGTTGAAGCCGCGCACGCTGTATGACCTGACGATCCAGGTGGCGATCGTACGGCCCGGGCCGATCCAGGGTGACATGGTGCATCCGTATTTGCGCCGCCGAGAGGGCAAGGAAGAGCCGGAATATCCAACGCCCGCACTGCGCGGGGTATTGGTGAAGACGCTAGGCGTGCCGCTGTTCCAGGAGCAGGCGATGCGCGTGGCGATCGTCTGCGCCGGCTTCACCCCCAGTGAGGCGGATCAGTTGCGGCGGGCGATGGCGACATTCAAGGCCAGCGGCACGGTCGCGACGTTTCGCGACAAGCTGATCGCGGGGATGGTGGGCAACGGGTACACGCGCGCGTTTGCGGAAAAGACGTTCGCGCAGATCGAGGGGTTTGGCAGCTACGGCTTTCCCGAAAGTCACGCGGCATCGTTCGCGTCGATCGCCTACGCGTCGGCGTGGATGAAATGCCACCATCCGGATGTGTTCTGCTGTGCGCTGCTGAACGCGCAGCCGATGGGATTCTATGCGCCGGCACAGATCGTGCGCGATGCGCGCCAGCACGGGGTTGAGGTGCGGCCGGTCTGTATGAATACGTCGCGATGGGATTGCACGTTGGAGCAGGGAGAGGGGCAGTATTTCGCGGTGCGGCTGGGGCTGCGGATGGTGAAAGGGCTCAGCAACGCGCATGCCGCGTCGTTGATCGGCGCGCGGACCGATCAACCTTACGACAGTGTCGCTGCGGTGCATCGACGCTGTGGTGTGCCGATCGCAGCGCTGGAGCATATTGCGGAAGCGGATGGGTTCCATGCGCTCGGTCTGGATCGACGGCAGGCGCTCTGGGCCGTTCATGGTTTGGCGGATGCGCCGCTGCCGCTGTTCGCCACCGCCGAAGCAACGCGGGAGCCCGCGGTCGAGCTGCCGCCGATGACCCTGGGTGCCGAGGTGGTCGAGGATTATCGCAGCACGGGTCTGACATTGCGGCGCCATCCTGTGGCGTTCCTGCGCGCGGACCTGGAAGCGCAAGGTGTCGTGCCGTGCGCGGCACTGGTCAATCTGCGCGACGGCGCGCGTGCGACTGTCGGGGGTGTTATTCTGGTGCGGCAACGGCCTGGCAGCGCCAGCGGCGTGGTGTTCATCACCATCGAGGACGAGACCGGCCATGCCAACCTGGTGGTCTGGCCACCGGTGTTCGAACGTCAGCGGCTGGTGGTGATGTCATCCAGCATGATCGCCTGCCGCGGGAAGGTGCAGAAGGAAGGCGAGGTGATCCATGTGGTGGCGGATCAGATGACGGACCTGTCGGCGCTGCTGGCCAGCGTCGGCCAGCGCGACGATGCGTTCCCCATCGAGCGCGGGCGCGGCGATGCGGTGACGCATCCCAACAACAGCGACCCGCGCGAGCGCAGGATCAAGCCGCGGACGCGGGACTTTCACTGACCGCGGCCGTCGCCACCAGCTCCACCAGATCATCGCCTTCGAGTTCCACGCCCAGGCACGCACGCATCGGCAGGTTGGCGCGATCGACCCATTCGTCCCAGGCGCGATTGAACGCGGGTTTGTCTCGGATGTCGGAGACGTAGACCATCACGGTGAGGACGCGGGACTTGTCGGTGCCGACCTCCGCCAGGTTGCGATCGATCACCGCAAGCGCTTCGCGTGCCTGCTCGTAGAGTGTCGGATGTTTGGTGGGCGCGGTGGCGACGGTGGTGACGATGCCGTTGCAGACCACGCTGCGGCCGCGTGTCTGTGACAGGGGTGAGGGGCCGAAGCGCTGGATCATGTGGATGGGTCCTGGAAGCCTTCGAAGGTGGTGAACGCGCGCGCGGGCACGCGTGTCGTGTGCAGGGTGTTTACCACCGCGTCGGGATCCGCGTGACCGATGGCCATACCGCACACCACGACGTCCTGGTGGGGCAAGCCCAGGCCGGAGCGCACTGTGTTGGGGAGGTTGGCGAAGGCGGCTTGCGGACAGGTGTCCAATCCCAGACCGCGCGCGGCGACCATAATGTTCTGCAGAAACATCCCGTAGTCGAGCCAACTGCCGATCTCCAGCCGGCGGTCGATGGTGAAGATCACGCCCACCGGTGCGTCGAAGAAGCGGAAGTTCCGCGCATGCTGGCGTTGCATCTTGTCGGTGTCGCCGCGGCCGATGCCGAGCAGCGCATACAGGCCCCAGCCGACCTCGCGCCGACGCGCGAGATAGGGTTCGAAAAACGTCTCGGGATAGTATCGGTAATCCCGCTCCTCTTTTATCCCGGCCAGGAACGCAGCCTCCACTTCATCACAGAACCGCCGCAGCCTCTCCCCCGCCATCACGTGGGCGCGCCAGGGCTGCATGTTGGTGCCACTGGGCGCGCGGGCGGCGACGTCCAGCAGATGCTCCACCGTCGCGCGAGGCACCGGCGTCGGCAAGAACGCCCGCAACGACCGGCGCGACGTGATCGCCGCATCGACCGCCGCACTTCCCTCCATCATATCCAAGGTCTGCACTCCTCGCCCTTAAACGGCACCCAGGCGACTTGCTTGGCGGTCGTGCCGGGGTCAACCCCCAGCGTCCCGCAAGGGTCGCGTGCGTCGCGAGGGGTTGAGGCCGGCGCGACCGCCAAGCACACTCGAACGGAAGTGGCCAGCATCGTCCCAGGATACCAAGTCTGTTGATCCGCCTCTCCGTCCTCGACCAGTCCACCGTCGTCTCCGGCCGCCTGCCGGACGCCTCGATCCGTGAAAGCCTGGAGCTCGCCCACCACTGCGAAGGGCTGGGCTACGCCCGCTACTGGGTCGCCGAGCACCACAACTCCGACAGCCAGGCCGGCACCGCGCCAGAAATCCTGATCAGCGCCATCGCCGCCACCACACAGCGCATCCGTGTCGGCAGCGCCGGCGTCATGCTGCCGCACTATTCCAGCCTGAAGGTCGCCGAGCAGTTCCGCGTGCTGGAGGCGATCGCGCCCGGCCGCATTGATCTTGGCCTCGGCCGCGCGCCCGGCTCCGACGGGCTGACTGCCTTCGCACTCAACCCCGCCGCCAACACAGCGGCCGACCACTTCCCCGCCCAGGTGCGCGATGTGATCGCCTGGGCGAGCGCCGAGCCGCTCGTGGAAGGCCACCCGTTCCGCAGCGTGCGCGCCCAGCCGCAAGGTCCCACGGTACCGGAGATCTGGATTCTCGGGAGCTCCGACTACGGCGCGCAGGTCGCAGCGCATTTCGGCCTACCCTACTGCTTTGCCGCCTTCATCACCGACGGCGCGGGTGCGACCGAGACCATGGCGCTCTATCGGCAGACTTACCGCCCCAGCCGGCGGCATCCCACGCCGCATGGCGCGGTCTGTGTCTGGGCGGTGGCCGCCGAAACGGATGATGAGGCCGAGCACCTGTTTGGCTCGCGCGCGATGTGGCGTCTGGGGCGGGATCGCGGGCTGTTCGTGCCACTGCCCTCGCCCGAGGAAGCGGCGCGGCACCGCTACACCAAGAGCGAGCACGAGCATGTGGCGCGGTTGAAGGAGCGGGCGATCTGGGGCTCGCCGGCACGGGTGGGCGCGCGGCTGCGGGCCATCGCCGCGGAGCTGGAGGTGGCGGAAGTCGCCGTGCTGACGACGGTCTATGACCCGGAGGCCCGCCGGCGGTCCTACGCGCTGCTGGCCGCGGAATTCGGGCTAACGGCGGAACCGGTACCGGCCGCCGCCCAGTGATCCGCCGCTCCGCCAGAGCTGAAAGCGGAACGCCAGATAGGCGACCAGCGCGGCGCCCAAGACCAGCGGGATAAGCGCCAGGGCGAACCACAGCGCCAGCGCAGCGACCACCACGCTACCGGCGATGGTGGCGATCAAGACGGCCCAGAAGAAGATGCGCGCCATCAGCGGCGGCTTCTGCGGCTCGCGAAAGCTGCCGTCGGGCCGCATGTCGATTTCGAGGCGGTAGCGATCGGGCATGATGCGCTCCACGTGGCGCGGGGGGCGCCGGGATCAAGGGGACGGTCGTCAGGTCAGCCTGGCGATGGTAGAATTTTCGCTAACGACGCGGGAGGCGGCCATGAAGGTCGGGCTGTTCCTTAACACGCAGTTTCCGGTGGGCGACAATGTCGTGGCGCGCGTGCCGGAGCTGGTCGAGCAGGTGCGGACCGCGCGGACGTGTGGTTTTGCCTCACTGTGGTTTCCGCACCATTACCTCACCGCACCGCTGCAGATGCTGCAGATCCACACCGCGATGGCCTATCTGCTGCCGGAAGCGAAGGGCATGCTGATCGGGCCGAACATCCTGATCCTGCCGTTGCTGAACCCGGTGCATGTGGCGGAGGAGGCGGCCACGCTGGATGTTCTGAGCGGTGGCAACTACGTGCTGGGCGTGGGGCTTGGGTATCGCGAGACCGAGTTCGAGGCATTCAACATCTCGATCAAGGAGCGCGCGCCGCGGCTGGAGGAGAGCATCGCGCTGATGCGCCGGCTGTGGACCGAGGACAAGGTCACGCACAAGGGTCGTTTCTATACGGTGACAGACGCGGGTCTCAGCCTGAAGCCGGCGCGGAAGGGGGGTGTGCCGATCTGGATGGCGGCGCAGGTGGATGCCGCGATCAAGCGCGTGGCGCGGATCGGGGACGCGTGGATGATCGTGCCGGTGACGCCGTTGGGCAAGGTCGCCGAGCAGATGGCGGTGTATCGCGCGGCGCTGGCGGAGGAGAGACGGGCGGCCGATGCGTTCCCGCTTATTCGAGAGTGCTATGTGGGGGCGAACCACAGGACGGCGTTCGAGGAGTGCCGGGGGCCGTTGCAGTACAAGTACGATGCCTATGCGTCATGGGGGATGGATTCGAAGGACAAGCCCCCATTCGAGGAGTATGCGCGCGACCGGTTCATCATTGGGGACGCGGCGTTCGTGAAGGAAGAAGTCGTGCGCTATCGCGAGGCGCTGGGCGTGGATCATTTCATGATGCGCTGCCACTGGCCGGGGCTGGAGCAGGAGAAGGTGCTGGGGTCGATCCGGCGATTGGGGGACATCTTTGGGTAGGATACCTTCGTCCTCATTGTCATTGCGAGGAGCATGGCAACGAAGCAGGCTCGGGCGAGAGTGGCGCCGTGGTTCGTGCGCCGTTGGATCGAGCTTGCTTCGTCGCCATGCCCCTCGCAATGACCGTCAGAGAATTCCCAGCAACGCCGCTATATTGCCGCCAAGAATTGCATCCTTCTCGGACGCGGTAAGGAACGTGCAATGTCGCCGCACATAGTCGACGCACTGCGTGTACGTACAGAACCGTTCCACATTCGGCATGTCCGAGCCCCACACCAGACGGTCGACGCCGAACAGGTCGCGCATCTGGCGGATCAGTGATTGTGCCTCGGGATAGGGGTAGTCCCAGACGCCACCCCAGGTGATCGGGAACATGATCTCGATCAGCAGGTTGGGGTGGCGGTAGGCGGCGAGGACTTCGGGCGAGAAGTCCCATTGGCCATTGGGGGCGAAGTGGGCGACGGGTGGGCCCATCACCAGCACGAACCGCGTATTGCGCCAGCGGTCCATCACGCGCTTCAAGCGCAGGACGTTGGCAATGGCACTGGCCCGGTCGTAGTCGGGGATTGCCGAGATCTCGAAGAACACCGGCAGGCCCGCAGCATCCACCTTCGACCAGAACGCATCCATGCGCGCATCGTCGAAAGTGATGTCGAAGTCGTAGCGGGCGTAGGACTCCAGGCCGAAATACACACCCTTCAACCCGAGCGTATTCACCGCCCGATCGAATTCGCGCAGGCCGGCATCCGTATACGCGCGCGGTTCATCGACGTTCAGCAGCGCGAAGAACTTGTCGGGGTACTGGTTCTGCGCGAAGGCATTGTAGTCGTTCATCGCGCCGTAGCCGCCGCCGGCCTGCAACACGCAGCGGTCCACCCCGGCATACTGCATCTGCGCCAGCATCAGCTCCGGTGGCGCAACGATTTCCTGCATCGCGACGGGCATGTATTGCGAATGATAGTCCTCGCTGTCGATGGTGAAATCGAACCGCCCGTAATTGCCGACGCGGAATTCCACATCCTTCAGGCCCGACCAACCATTCCGGCCGGGCGTGAACAACCCCTCACCCGACACCACTTTACCATCGCGTGCGCGGATGATGCGCGCGACGGTACGGGTCTGCACCTTCTGCATGTAGCGACGATGCACTTCGCTTGACCCGTGGCCGCACGCGCCGGCCCAGTGCTGAAACACATGCGCGTGGCAGTCGATGATCATCGTCGCGGCCCTGCCCTAGCCCTTTTCCATCACCGCCTTGATCTGATCCGCCGGCACCGCCAGTGGCGTGATTCCAGCGCGCTCCTGCTGCAACAGCATGAAGGACCGGCTGTCGCGTCCGGCCCAACCGCGGTTCAGCGCCTCGGTCATCTCCTGCAGCGCGAGATTGCACAAACGCATCGGCACGCTCACCTCGCGGCCGAGCTGGCAGGCCAGCGACACGTCCTTGTGCAACAGGCGCAGCGCGAAATCGGGTGGGTCGTAGCGGCCTTGCAGGAACTGACCACCGAGGCGGTCGAAGGTGCGCTGCCGGCCAGTGGCGCCCTGGCGGATCGCCTCCCACAACGCCAGCGGCTCGACGCCGGCTTTCACGCCCATGGTGAAGACCTCGGCCAGCACGGTGTTGATCGCGGCGCCGGCGCAGTTGTGCGTCAGCTTGGCGATTGTTCCGGCACCGACCGGGCCGATATAGCGCGCCTGGTCGCCCATCGCATCCAGCACGGCTTGGTATTTGTCGAATATCGCCTTGTCGCCGCCGACCCAGATGGCCAACCGCCCACTATTCGCCCCCGACGGCCCGCCGCTGACCGGCGCATCGAGGAAGGCGATCCCCTGCTCGGCCAGTGTCGCGTGCAGCCGCCGCACCACGTCCACGGCGTTGGTGGACAGATCGAACCATGCGGCACCCTTGCGGAAACCGGCGGCCAAGCCGTCAGGACCCAGCCCCACCGCCTCGACATCCGCAGGCGTCGGCAGGGAGGTGAAAACGATGTCGCAGGCTTGCGCGACCGCGCGCGGGCTCTCAGCCCAGGTGGCCCCATTCGCCAAATGCTGTGATGCCGCCTGCCGCGTCAGGTCGTTCACCACCAGCTCATGCCCGCCCTTCTGCAGGTTGGCGGCCATGCCCTTGCCCATCATGCCCAGTCCGATGAACCCAATCCGCATCTCGAACCTCCCTTTGCTCTTATGCTCTTGTCGTCGCCCATCGACGCGCGCTCGTCGTGCGATCATAGGCCAGGACCAAGCCGGCCAGAAGCCGATCGGATGCCGACCGGATGTTGCCGGATTCCAGCAAACCGGCCAAGCTTGCCATAGCGAAACCAACCAGACGGAAACCGTCGGAGGAAACGACCGTGCCGATAGACAGCGCTGAGCGAATGCTTGAAACCGCCACGATGCGACGCGTGTCCTGGCGCCTGATGCCGTTCCTGCTGGCCGCCTACCTGATCTGCTATATCGACCGGGTGAATGTCGGCTTCGCGTCACTGCAAATGAACAAGGCCGTCGGCATCGACACGAAGACCTACGGTCTCGGTGCCGGCATCTTCTTCGTCGGCTATTTCATCCTGGAAGTGCCGAGCAACCTGGCGCTCGAACGGTTCGGCGCACGCACCTGGATCGCGCGCATCATGATCACCTGGGGCATTGTGTCGGCCGCCTGTGCGCTGATCGGCGGACCGACCTCGTTCCTGATTCTGCGCTTTCTGCTCGGCGCCGCGGAAGCCGGGTTCTTTCCGGGTGTGATCCTTTATATCACCTACTGGTACCCCGCGCAGTATCGCGCGATCATCGTCGGCATCTTCATGGTGGCGATCCCCGTCGCGGGTCTGATCGGCTCGCCGATGTCGGGCGCGATCCTCTACATGGATGGCCTGCTTGGCCTCGGCGGCTGGCAGTGGATTTTCCTGCTCGAGGCAGCACCCGCCGTGCTGCTCGGCGTATTGGCGTTCGTTTGGTTGACCGATCGCCCAGAGCATGCGGCATGGCTGCAGCCCGAGCAGAAAACCTGGCTGCTCGCCAGGCTCGCCGATGAACGCCGCCGCGCACCGCGCGTCTCACACCAATCGGTCTGGCGCGTGATCAGCAACAAATACGTGCTGATCATGGCATTGGTGTACTCGGGTGCCGTTGGGGCCTCGACGTCGCTGGCGCTTTGGATGCCGCAGCTGGTCAAGTCGTTCGGCCTCACCAACTGGCAGACTGGCCTGGTGAACGCGGTGCCGTTCGGCATCGCCGCGGTGTGGATGATTCTGTGGGGGCGCAGCTCCGATCGCAGCGGCGAGCGGGTGTGGCACAATGCCCTGCCGCTTGGCTGGATGGTGCTGGCGATGGTGGCAACGTTCTTCGCGATTCACAGCCTGTGGGGAATGATTCCGCTGCTGACGCTGATCGCCGCCGGCACCTACGCCAGCAAGGGGCCGTTCTGGGCGCTGTCGTCGGAGTGGCTCGGCGCGACGTCAGCCGCCGCGGGCTTGGCGCAGATCAATGCGCTCGGCAACCTGACCGGCTTTGTCTTCCTCTACCTGATTGGGTGGATCCAGGCGGAAACTGGGAGTTTCCCGCTGGCCCTGATGCCAATCGCCGCCGTGGCGACGCTTGGTACGATCGCCGTGCTCGTGATCGGGCGCCGGCAGCCACGTACGGTGGCGATGGCGCGCTGAACGCGAGGGGGCAAGAGGGCTGGGATGGGAGTTAGGTGCCCTGCGTCCCGCCCATGCTCGTCATGCCTGCGATAGCATCCGCGATAGGGCACCAAAAGACGGGACGTCCCATGGATACCTGCTCTCGCAGGTATGACGGGACTAGGGCAGACCCAGCGGCCGTGGTACAAGTCTCCGACCGAACGCGCGGCCACACGCTGCGAGAGTAAAACGATCTGGCATGACGTAGGGTCAGATCAGCGGCGTCGTGGGAGGGCCACCCTTTTCCCACGCATTGAATGTCGCATCCCACAGCGCGATCTGGCCGTCACGTATCACCCAGAACTCCGTGCCGCGTCCCTGCATCAGCTTGCCGGTCTTGGCATCTTCCCAGGTGGCGTTCCAGGTGTTGCCGATGATGTCACCCATCACGCAGCGCAAAGTCTTCTTCAGGCGATAGTTCCGGGTACGGGCAAATCGGGCCTCCAGGAATTGCATGATGGCGTCGCGTCCGTGCTTCTCCGGGAAGTCGGCGAAGCGCGCCACGGCATCCTCGGTGAATCCGGCGCGGATCGAGACCAGATCGGCGGTATCGAACGCATCCTCCACCGCCTGCACCAGACGCGCGGCCGCGATCCAAGTCAGCGGTCGGGATTCGACCGCAGCGAAATCCATGGCGTTCCTCCACTCAAGCCCCTGTGCCACACGCCGGTGGCGCCGCCAGTCTGCGGCGCATCGATGTTCTATTCAAGTCGGGAGAGTCATGAACAGCCTTGCGCAACGTCGCGTCGTGGCGTTTGACGCATCATGGCCGCCGGCTTATCGCCGCCCCAGCGATACCGGAGACCGCCATTGCCTGCTGTCGTCGCGCGCCGCCCTGATTGGTCCGAACTTCTGGCATGGACCGCAGCGCTGGGCGTTGGTCTGGTGCTGTGGTGGGCGAGTGCGACGCATCCTGCGTCGCTCCCCGCATGGGCGCCGTGGGATTTTTCGTGGCAGGAATTCGCCGCCACCGCCGCCGCGCTTTGGTGGTATGGCCGCGGCCTAACGCGCAGCACGCCGCAAGAGCGGCCGGCGGCCTGGCGCCAGATCTGCTTCCTGGCCGGTCTGGTCGTGCTCTACGTCGTGCTGCAGACGCGGTTCCTTTACCTCAGCCAGCACATGTTCTTCCTGAACCGGCTGCAGCATCTGGCGATGCACCATCTGGGTCCGTTCCTGATCGCGCTGGGGCGGCCGGGCGCGACGATCCGACGCGGCATGCCGGCACCGATGCGGCGCCTGATCGACCATCGCGCGGTGCGCCTGGCGCTGCGCGTCGTGCAGCAGCCGATCATCGCGGCTGCGTTGTTCGTCGGGCTGATCGCGCTGTGGTTGCTTCCGCCGGTGCATTTCGCGGCCATGATCGATCCGCAGCTCTACGCCGTGATGAACTGGAGCATGGTCGTCGACGGTATTCTGTTCTGGAGCCTTGTGCTCGATCCACAGCCGCGGCCGCCAGCGCGCCTGGGGTTTGGTGTGCGCGCGATCCTGGCGATCGGCGTGATGTTCCCGCAGATCCTGATGGGATCGGTCATCACCTTCAGCAATCAGGTGCTGTATCCATATTACGATCTATGCGGACGTGTATACCCGACGATCGACACGATGCTGGATCAGCATCTGGGCGGCATCGTGGTATGGATTCCCGGGGCGATGATGAGCGTGATCGGCTTCTTCGTCGTACTGAACAATTACCGCCTCAACGAAGAAGCGGAGGCGCGCCGGGCAAGGCCGCAGCCTGATGCGGTCTCCGGCCGGGTGACGCTGCGCGCGAGCGCGTGGACCGGACGATAGCGGCGTAACGCTTATGCCGTCTGCCGCAACCAGTCCCAAAATCCGATGCTCGGCGGTCCCAGGATCAACTGCTGCAGGTCAGCGGTGGTGCCCGCGATGTCCGGTTTGGCCGACGCCAATGACGGGATCAGCAGCCGCGCCGCGCCCTTGGCGTCAAACGCATAGACCGCGGCGCTGTGCGTGACCTCATATGGCTGACCAGGCGACCCGGGCGTGACGGAATAGGCGATGCGGTAGGTGCGGGCCAATGCGGCGAGTTGATCGGGGGTGCCGCGCAGGCCGACAATCTGCGGCGCGAACTGGGCGGTGTAGGCTTTCAGTGTTGCGAGGCTGTCGCGGTTCGGATCCACGGTGACGAACAGCACGCGCAGCCACGACGCCAGGGGGCCGAGCCGATTGAGGATCTTGGCGATATTGCCCAGCGCCAGGGGGCAGACGTCTGGGCAGTCGGTGTAGCCGAAATACAGCAAAACGGTCCGACCCAGGAATGACGCGGCGCTGACGATGCCGCCGCCAGCCGCGTCCGCCATGGTGAATTGCAGTTGTGGAAACTCGCCGGTGACGTCGATGTTGTGCCAGTGCTCCTTGGCCCGGCAGCCAGCCAGCAATGCGAGCGGTCCGCCGAGGAGCTGGCGGCGATGCAGACGGATCACGCGTGGGCTCACACGATCTCGGGCAGCACCTCGAAGGTGTGGAATGGGGGCGGGGATGACACCGACCACTCCAGCGTCGTCGCGCCCTCGCCCCAGTAATTGTCGGCGACGCGCCGGCCCGCGGTGAAGGTGCGGAACACCACGTAGAGGAACACCAGCGTGGAAGCGCCAGCGATGAAGGCGCCGATGGAGGAGACATAATTCCACCCGGCGAAGGCCTCCGGATAGTCGGGGTAGCGGCGCGGCATGCCGGCGAGGCCGAGGAAGTGTTGCGGGAAGAAGGTGAGGTTGACGCCGATGAACGTCGTCCAGAAATGCACCTTGCCCCAGAATTCCGGATACTCGTAGCCCGACATCTTGCCGATCCAGTAGTAGAATCCGGCAAAGATCCCGAACACCGCACCCAGCGACAGCACGTAGTGGAAATGCGCCACGACGTAGTAGGTGTTGTGCAGCACCTCGTCGATACCGGCGTTGGCGAGCACCACGCCGGTGACGCCGCCCACGGTGAACACGAAGATGAAGCCAACCGCCCACAGCATCGGCGTCTTGAAGTCGTTCGATCCGCCCCACATCGTGGCAATCCAGGAGAAGACCTTGATCCCGGTCGGCACCGCGATGACCAGCGTCGCGGTCATGAAATAGACGCGTGTGTCGACGGCGATGCCGGAAACGAACATGTGGTGCGCCCACACCACGAAGCCGACGACACCGATCGCCACCATCGCATAGACCATGCCCAGGTAGCCGAAAATCGGCTTCTTGCTGAACGTGGAGATCACCTGGCTGATGATGCCGAACGCCGGCAGAATCATGATGTAGACTTCGGGGTGACCGAAGAACCAGAACAGATGCTCGAACAGCACCGGATCGCCGCCGCCCGCGGGCTCGAAGAACGCGGTGCCGAAATCACGATCGCAGATCAGCATGGTGATCGCACCGGCCAGCACGGGGATCGACAGCAGCAGCAGGAACGCCGTGACGAGCATCGCCCAGACGAACAGCGGCATCTTGTGCAGCGTCATGCCAGGGGCACGCATGTTGAAGATCGTGGTGATGAAGTTGATTGCACCCAGCAACGAACTCATGCCCGCCAGATGTAGCGCAAACAAAGTGCAGTCGAGGCCGATGCCGGGTTCGAAAATGCTGTTGGACAGCGGCGGGTACAGCGTCCAGCCGGTGCCAGACTCACCGAGCAGAAGTCCGGTCAGCACCAGCGCCAACGCCGGCGGCAGGAACCAGAAGCTGATGTTGTTGAGCCGCGGGAACGCCATGTCGGGCGAGCCGATCATCAGCGGAATGAACCAGTTGCCGAAACCGCCGATCAGGGCGGGCATGACCACGAAGAAGATCATGATCAGCCCGTGCGCGGTCACCACCGTGTTCCATTCCTGGCCGGTCGTGACGTAATGCTGGCCAGGGTGCAGCAACTGCAGCCGCATCAGCATCGACAGCCCGCCGCCGACAAGTCCGGCGGTCACGGAAAAGATCAGATAAAGGGTACCGATGTCCTTGTGATTGGTGCTCATCAGCCAGCGCCGCACGAAGCCGGGCCGATGATCCGCGTGCGCGGCAAAGTGATCGTGCGTTGTGCTGGACATGCGTATGGTCCCCTTCCCAAGCGGATGGGCTATCGAAGCGGCACATAGCGCCGCCCGAGTTTTCCCTTTGGTGATCCGCGAGTGAACCTCCGGCCACGCGATGCCGAACCGTTACGTCTCCGGGCGCACGATCAGCACGGTGCCGTCGACGTCGACCACGCGCAGCACGGCGCCAGGCGCAGGCTCGGTGGCGTCGGGGGGCAGCCGCGCCGCCCAGTCGCTGTCGCCTAGGCGCACGCGGCCTTCGCGGCCACGGAACGCCAGCGCCGTCGCGGTTCGCCCGGCGAGACCAGCGTGCCGCGTGTTCAAATGCGAGCGCTGGCGCCGCAGCCGCAAGCCGGCAGCCAGCGACCCCGCGGCCAGCACCGCGAACAGGATCACCTGCAACTCAAAGCGCAGATCCGCGGCCAGGGTGACCAGGCCGGTCCCCGCCGCCGCCAAACCGATCCAGATCAGGAAAGCGCCGGGCAGCAGCGCCTCGGCGATCGCCAAAGCCAGTCCGGCGAGCAGCCAGACAGTCCAGGCACTCATCCCGCGCTATCAGATGGCGTGCCCCAGGGCGAGGGCGTCGTCTGGACTGGCGGCGAGGCGGGCGGTGGTGCGGGTTCCGTTGGCCGGACCATCGCGGGCTCGGCATTGGCCATCGGCCCCGGCATGACCGGCGGCACGCTGGACAGGGACGCGGAGGATGACGGTGGCGCGAAGGGCGGGGCGGGCGGCGTCACACCCTCGCCCAGCGGCCCGCCACTGGCCCGCAGAATCTGCAGCGCCTGAGCAATCCCGCCGGCGAGACCCGTGGCCTCCATCGGCACCACGACCAGCCGCGACGTCGGCGATTCCGCGATCGCCTTGAACGCCGCCACGTAGCGATCGGCGATGAAATACTGCAGCGCCGCCTGGCCGTGCCGTGCCGCCGCGTCGGACACCAACTGCGTCGCCTGCGCCTCGGCCTGCGCGAGCTGCACGCGCGCCTGGGCATCACGGATGGCGGCCTGTTGCCGCCCTTCGGCGGACAGGATCAGGGCCTGCTTCTCACCCTCGGCCCGCTGGATCGCGGCCTCCCGCTCGCCGGTGGCGCGCGCGACCACGGCGCGGCGTTCGCGCTCGGCGGTCATCTGCAGGTTCATCGCCTGCACCAGGTTTGAGGGCGGTTCGATTTTGCGGATCTCGACCCGGCTGACCTTCACGCCCCAAGGCTCGGTCGCGCCATCCAGCGTCAACAACAGGGTGGTGTTGATCCGCTCCCGCGACGACAATGTTGCGTCCAACTCCATCTCACCGATCACCGAGCGGATATTGGTCATCGCCAGCGTGTTCAATGCCACCGCCAGATTGGCCACCTGGTACGCAGCCTTCTCGGGCTCCATCACCCGGAAATAGATGATGCCGTCGACCAGCACGGTCGCGTTGTCACGGGTGATCACGCTCTGCTCGGGAATGTCGACCACCTGCTCTTGCACGTTCAGGCGGCGGCCGATGCGGTCAACATAGGGCAGCACGAAGTTCAGTCCGGGCTGCAACAGGCGTGTGTAGGCGCCGAAGCGTTCGACGGTCCATACCTGACCCTGCGGCACGGTCTTCACGCCGGCGAACAGCGTAACGACGACCAGAACCAGGATCAGAACCCAGACGATGACGATGGCGCTTCCCATGTTGCGTCCCTTGGTACGGCCCGGCGTTCAGGCACCCTGCCATTGCAGGATGTACAGCCCGGCGTCGTAATCAGTCAGATAGATCAGTCCGTCCATAGATACAAACAGATCGGCACTGTGTCGCACCTTGGCACGGCCGCGCATCGGTTCCATCCACTGCGTCGGCTGTGGCGGCACGAAATAGCCGATCTCCTCCGGCCGGAACGGATTGCTGATATCGAACACGCGCACGCCAGCGCTCTGCCAACTGGCGAAGATGGTGGTGGAGGATTCAAACGATCCCGGCCGGTTCTCGTGCAGATTGTGCGGCCCGAACTGACCGCCCATCTTCACGTAGTCCTGCTCCGCGGGCGTCGGCAGGGTGGCGATGCTGACCGGGTTGCTCTTCTCGCGGATGTCGAACACCCAGGTGTGCTTCATCTGCTGCTGATCGATGTTCAGCGTCGCCTCGTCGGCCACCACCAGAAGGTTGCGGTCATGCAGCGGCACTGCGTTGTGCGTGCCGCCGCCGAACGGCGGACACCAGTTGCGATGCGCGATCAGCTGCGGTGCTGATTTGTCCTTCATATCCAGGATGGTCAGCCCGCCGTCGCGCCAGCTTCCATAAGCGATGTCGTCGCGCACGATCGCGTGGTGCAGCGCGTAGCGCTGGGTCCAGGTCGGTGTCTCACCAGCGGCGGCGTTCATGCCGGGGATCCACCAGCGGCCGCATTCCACGGGCTTCGTCGGGTCCGCCATATCAATGACGATCAGGATGTGATCGGTGAAGCCGTCAAGCAACGCCGAGGCATAGGCGTAACGGCCGCCGATCCACCAGATGCGATGGATGCCGAGGCCTTCGACCTCCAGGAAGCCGATGCGGCGCGGCTTGGCCGGGTCCTTGATATCGTACACGGTCATACCGGCGGCATAGTCCTGGCCGCGCTTGCCGAAGCGACTGCTGTCGGCCTTGGAACCGCCGCCGTAATACGCCTGGGCCGACAGCAGCGCCCGTTGGTCGGCCTCCTGGATGTGCAGCAGCAGGTCGTCGGCGGTTTGCAAATGCATGCAGGCCGAGTTCGGATGGGTTGGGACGAAGTTGACCGGCTTCGGGTGGCGCGGGTCGCGCACGTCGGTGACCATGATGCCGCGGCTGACGCGGGTGCCGACATAGGCGTGACCACGGGCGACCATCACCTGCACGCCGTCGCCGCGACCCCCCTGGTCACTGTGGCCGACGAGCGTGATGTTGCGTGCGCCCTCTGGCTCGATCATGCGGTCGCTCATCTGGCATCCCCCGGCTCGGTCGGTGGGATGTTGGCCAGATAATCCACTTCGGCGCCACCGTGCCCCTATGACACGGGCGCCAGCCAATCAGGCGCCATTGGTTCGCATCTATCCGCGTGCCTGCGCACACCGCCATCCACGAGAGAGCACCAACAGGCGGGACATCCCACGGATCCCCTGCTTTCGCAGGGAGGGCGGCGGTCAGTCAGTCCGAACGGCCGCTGGCATGGCACCGGCGGCCGGCCGCCGGTCAGGTGGACTTGTGCCACTCCGGATGGATGCCGAAGCCGCCAGCCATGCCGGCCAGGCTCAGCAGGTCGTGCTTGGAGACCACGAGGTCGGCCGAGGCGCCGCAATCCGACGCACCCGTGCTGGTGTGCGGGCCGACCCAATGGATCAGGTAGGATGCGCCCTGCTGCGGCTGCCGCGCCACCACGACGAAGCTGCCGCCGGTGCGTGCGATGACGTCCGATGCCAGCACGCAGCTATGGCTGCCGTCCTGCGCCGTAACGTTGACCGACAGCAGATCCTGCGCCGTCCGTCCGGGGACAAACTCCGCGATGTCGCCCACGCCCGGCTCCAGCTCCTGGGCGAGGCGGACGCACATGCCGATGACGATCGCCATGCAGACCACGGTCATCGCCAGGAAGGTCAGCACCGTTCCGGCGGTGGGCGTTGCGTTGGAAGGTTGCGAATCCATTGGTCATCCTCGAACTCGGGTCGTCACATCGGCGGCGGCGCGGCCGCTTCCTCCCTCCCGGGTCCCAGCCCCTGAAGCGGGCCAAGTTGGATGTGCCGCCGGTGGCGACGCGTCGCGGCAGATGCTACTTATGCTGCACTGCAATATGACATGATCCGGCGCAATTTCACGCCCGCCAATTCCGCATGGTGGCGACCCCAGGTATGCAACGGTGACAAATCGGGGGGCAAATCATGCGTCACGCCACGCGGCCAGGGCCTCCGTTATGTCCGCGACCACATCGTTCCACGCTCCCGGTGCTGGCTGGCGGAACAGGCGGACCGAAGCGTACCAGGGGCTGGCGTCCCGCTGACGGCCCCAGCGCCAGTCCGGCGCGTAGGGCAGCAGGATCCAGCACGGGATGCCGAGCGCCCCAGCGACATGGGCGACCGCGGTGTCGACCGTGACTACCAGGTCCAGGTTGGCGACCAGCGCAGCGGTGTCCGCGAAGTCGGCCAGGCGCGGCGACAGATCCTGCAGTCCGGCTTCGGTCGCACGCGGACCGGTCTGCAGGTTGATAAAGCTGACGCCGGGTGTCGCGGCCAGCGCGATGGCGGCACCGGGCGGAAGCGACCGGCGCCGATCATGGGTGTGCCGCGGATTGCCGGCCCAGGCGAGGCCGACCTTGCGCCCAGGTGGCAAGTTCGCCCACCAGGATGCCTGCCGCATCGGATCGGCCACAAGATATAGGCGCCCGGGAGGGGAATGGTGTCGAGGTCGGTCGCGAAGGCGCGTGGCAGGCTCATCTGGTCGATCCAGGCGTCGTAGGCGGGCAGCGCCGTGTCCAGCGATACCGTCTGGGCGAGGCCGGGCAGCGTGCCGAGCCATTCGGTGAGCCGCGCATCGCAGGCCAGCACCACACGGGCGCCGCCCGCCGCCAGCAGTGGCACGTAGCGGCTGAACTGGATGGTATCGCCAAAGCCATGCTCGGCGTGGATCAGGATGGTGCGGCCGGCGGGGTCGTCGCCGGTCCACACCGGACCGCGCAGGTTGACGAAGTCCTGCCGGAAGCGGTCGTGCCGCTTGCGCCACTCAAATTCGGCGAAATCCCGCGCGTCATCGCCAGCCAGCAGCGCGGCGAGGGCGAGAGTCCAGTGCGCCTGGGCGCAATCCAGCCGCCGCGCGATGGCGATGTCGCAGGCCTCGATTCCGGCGGCTAAGGCGCCCTGGCTGGTGAGGATGAAGCCAAGGCTGACCCATGCCTCGACAAAGCCGGGATCGCGCGCCAGCGCCGCACGGCAGGCGGCTTCGGCGGCATGATACTGGTCCATGGCGGCCAGCGCGTTGGCCAGGTGAAGGTAGGCGGCAACATTGGCGGGATCGGCCACGATCGCGCGGGACAGGGTTTCGACGGCGACCGCAGGTCGGGCGAGCGCGGTGCCGCGCAACCGCGCGCGCCAGGTTGCGCGCGCCCTGCACGGGCCGACCTGTGTCCAATCGCAGCAGGCCATACAGATACGTCGCGGACGGGTCGGACGGATGTTCGAACAGCATTTCGCGATTTGCCGCCGCGGCGTCCGCATCGCGCGCGGGCTGCTGATGCGAGATGGCTTCGGTCAACGCAGTCGCAACGTTTTGCATCGGCGGGGTTGGCCCACGCGAGGTTTAAGATTCGATGAACAGCGTGCACGGAGTGTGTGCCTTACGTCACGCCGGTGGCGTGGATGCATGGCGCGCGCATTGGCCGATCATGCCGCCGAACACGGCCATGACATGGCCCAAGTCGCCGTTCCGTACCGCGTCCGGATTGCCGTCCACGACATCGGTGCCCAGATCCTTCACAAAACGATTTGTTTATCCATGCCGGAGGACACCATGACCATCGTGCCGATCGAGGGCCTGTGGGAGACCCATCTGACCGTGAGCAACCTGGATCGCTCGATCGCGTTCTATCGTGATGTGCACGGCCTACCGCTGGCCCAGACGTGCCACAGCGGAACGTCGCGTCCTTCTGGGTCGGCCAGCCACGCCGGGCCATGCTCGGGTTGTGGGGCACCGGCAACGGGCCGATGGGACTGCGTTTGCACTTCGCGTTTCAGGTGACATTGGTGCCCATCGCGGCATCCGTGGCCGCTCTGCGCGAGGCCGGACTGCGACCAAGATCGGAAGACGGCAACGCGATCGACGAACCCGAGGTCATTCCGTGGATTGCCGCCGCCAGCGTGTATTTCGATGATCCGGACGGCCACTCGCTGGAATGCATCGCGATGTTGCCGGATGCGCCGCAACCCAATGCGCCACGCGTACCGCTCTCGCAATGGAAGCTGGCGCGCGCCGGACCGCGTCGCCTATCGCGCTTGCGCGCTCGCCTCGCTGCGTGTCGCGCCCGCCCGCGCGGCTAACGATGCCGCCATGAAGTCATCCAGATCGCCGTCCAGCACGGCGTCCGGATTCCCCTTTTCAACGTTCGTGCGCAGATCCTTCACCAACTGATACGGCGCCAGAACATAGCTGCGGATCTGATGGCCCCAGCCAATGTCCGTCTTCGCCGCCTCGTCCGCCGCCGCTGCCGCCTCGCGCTTCCGCAGCTCCGCCTCATACATCCGCGCCTTCAGCATCTGCATCGCCGTCGCGCGGTTGCGGTGCTGGCTGCGATCGCTCTGGCACGCCACGATGATCCCGGTCGGAACATGTGTGATGCGGATGGCACTCTCGGTCTTGTTGACGTGCTGCCCGCCGGCACCCGAGGCACGGAACGTGTCCACCTTCAGATCGGAATCATTGATCTCGATCTGAATCGTGTCATCAACCACCGGATAGACCCACACGCTGGCGAAACTGGTCTGCCGCCGCGCATTCGAATCGAACGGCGAGATGCGCACCAGCCGGTGCACACCCGCCTCGGTCTTCAGCCAGCCATAGGCGTTGAGCCCGGTCACTTGCAGCGTCGCTGACTTGATGCCGGCCTGTTCGCCCTCGGCTTCTTCCAGCAACTGCACCTTGTAGCCATGCTGCTCGGCCCAACGGGTGTACATGCGCACCAGCATCTCGGCCCAGTCCTGCGCGTCGGTACCGCCGGCGCCGGCGTTGATCTCGATGTAGCAGTCGTTGGCGTCGGCTTCGCCCGACAGCAGGCTTTCGATCTCGCGCCGCTTGGCGTCGTCGGCCATCGCGCGCAGCGCCTCCATGCCCTCGGCTGCCATCGCGTCGTCGCCGTCCGCCTCGGCGAGCGCGATCAGCTCCAGCGTGTCGGAGATTTCGGTTTCCAGCTTGCGCACGCCCTCGATGCCGGAGGCGAGCTGGTTGCGCTCGCGCATCAGCTTCTGCGCCGCGGCCGGATGGTTCCAGAGATCGGGGTTTTCAGACTGGTGGTTCAGCTCATCCAGCCGAGCGAGCGCGACATCCCAGTCAAAGATGCCTCCTCAGCAGTGCGACGGACTGCTCGATCTGCTGTTTCAGGGCGTCGGTTTCGGCGGACATCACACAACCTGCTCGGCTCGGGCGGGATGACTTCTGGCAGGCGAAGTCACGCCGCCCTAACTATTTGTTTTGTCGCGTGATTCACGTCCTCTGGCGATTCCACCTCGGACGATCACGCTCCGGGGCGCCGTCAATACAGCCCGCCCATGCTGCTGTCGACCCCGCCACTGACCGGGCGCGAGGCCGCCGTCGCCGCGGCGGCGTCTGGATTGGCTGCCGCGCTGGCGGAGCGCGAGATGTCGGCGCCGGCGATCATTGAGTCCGACGCGCCCGGCGCCTGTCCTGGCTTGAACGCATCGGTCACCATTCCGGATCCGGTGTCCCACTGCGCCATCGTGACGCCGGGCGGCTGCGGGAACGGAATGACCGGCCGGTCTTTCAGCGCCACGGCCATGTAGTTGTGCCAGATCGGCCCGGCAACCGCGGCGCCGGTTTCGTTGTCGCCGAGCGAGGCCGGATTGTCGAAGCCGACCCAGACGACGGTCACCAGGTCGGCGCTAAAGCCGGAGAACCAGGCGTCGGTGAATTCGTTCGTCGTGCCGGTCTTGCCGGCCAGTGGCCGGGGGGGCAGCCCCGCTGCAACTGGCGCGCCGGTGCCGCGCTGCATGACGCCTTCCATCATGTTGATCAGTTGGAACACGCTGGCCGGATCGGCGATCTGCTTGCGCTGGTCCACCAGTTGCGGCGGCGTAGCCGCGTCGTCGCAGCCGGCGCAGGCGACGCCCGCCGGCCGCCAGACCACATGACCGTCGCGGTCCTGCACGCTATCGATCAGGCTGGGCACCACTTCACGCCCGCCCGCGTCGATCGAGGCATAGGCAGCGGCCTCACGCATCGGCGTGGTGTTCACAGCACCGATCGCGGCCGGCAGCAGGCGCGGCATATTGTCGACCATATGGAAGGCGATCGCCGTATCGGCCACCGCATCCATTCCCAGATAGGCGGCGACCCGCAGCGTCACCAGGTTGAGCGATTTCTCCAGCGCGACGCGCAACGGTGTCGGCCCGCCGAACTCGCGCTCGTAGTTGTTCGGCCGCCAGCGTCCCATGGCACCTTGGTCGATCACCACGGGCGCATCCAGGAACCGCTGGCTCGGCGAAACGCCGTGCTCCAGCGCGGTCAGGTAGACCATTGGCTTGAAGCTGGAGCCCGGCTGGCGCTGGGCCTGCGTGGCGCGGTTGAACTGGCTCGTGTCGAAGTTCCAGCCACCCACCAGGGCGAGGACGCGGCCAGTCGCGGGATCCAGCGACACCAGTGCCGATTGTACCTGCGGAACCTGGCAAAGTACGAGGCGGTTCGCAGCGGGCGCCGGACGGGTGGGCATCGCGGGTGCTGGCGCGGCCGCCTCAACCATCACGACATCGCCTGGCTTCACTACATCGCTCATCCGGCGCGGCGCGGCACCCAGCTTGCCGTCGTGCGACGGCCTCGCCCATCGCAGATCGGCCAACGCGAGCGCGCCGGTGCGTGGTTGTCCGGTAACGGTCTGGCCAGGATAGGTCTGCGCCGGCGGTTCCAGCCAGCCGACCTGGGCCTCCGCGTCGGTCTCCGACAGCACCACACCGAGACGCCATGCGGGCAGCATGGCGCCGGGCACGGTCACGTCACCAAGCGCCTTGGCCCAGGCCGGCTGCGTCACGGCGGCGGGTAGGTCGAGATGCGTTACCGGGCCACGCCAGCCGCCGCGCTGGTGATCGTAACTGATCAGGCCGTCGCGCACGGCGTGCTCGGCGGCGATCTGCAAGGCGGGGTCCAGGCTGGTGCGCACCATCAGCCCACCCTGCGTCGTGCTGTCGGCGCCAAAGCGGGCGATCAGTTCGCGGCGTACTTCCTCGGCGAACCAGTCGGCGCCCGGCACCGGTTCAGGGCGATGGTATTGCGCTGCAACCACCGGCTCCGCCTTCGCCGCGGTTGCCTGGGCGGCGGTGATGGCGTGATCCTCGAGCATCCGATCCAGCACCCAGTCACGCCGCGATTTGGCCGCCTCCGGATAGCGGAATGGGTTGTAATTGTTCGGCGCCTTCGGCAGCGCCGCCAGGAACGCGGCCTCGCTCAGATCGAGCTGGTCGAGGGGCTTGTTGAAATAAGCCTGCGCCGCGGCGGCGACGCCATAGGCGTGCAAACCCAGGTAGATCTCGTTGAGGTACAGCTCCAGCACCCGCTGCTTGGTCAGCGCCTGGTCGATCCGCATCGCCAGGATCGCTTCCTTGGCCTTGCGCGACAGGGACACCTCGTTGTCCAGCAGCATGTTCTTGGCGACCTGCTGGGTGATGGTCGAGGCGCCGATCGGCCGGCGCCCCTCGCCCATATGTGTCACATCGAACGCGGCGGCGCGCAGGATGGCCAGCGGATCGATCCCGGGATGGGTCCAGAAATTCTGGTCCTCGGCAGAGACGAAGGCCTGTTTCACCAGGTCCGGGATCGCGGAGTAGGGGACGAAAATACGTCGCTCGGTGGCGAAATCGGCGATCAGGCGCGAGTCGGACGCAAACACCCGGGTCATCATCGGGGGCTGGTAGTTGCGCAGCCCGTCCACATCTGGAAGGTCGGCGCCGAAGTGGAGATAGGCCATATAGCCGCCCGCCCCCACGGCCAGCATTCCCATCACCCCGAACGCGAACAGCGCACCCAGAGCCTTGCGGACCCAGCCACCGCCGGCTCGGGGCTTCTTCGGCGGGCGTGCGGGACGCGTCGGACGACCCGGCCCTTCCTCGGGGCGCGACGCCGCCAGACGTTCGCCAGCTTTCAGGGGTTCGATCATCGCGCGCGATATGGGACTTTTCTGGTTTGGCCGCCAGCCAATTACGGCGGATCAAGCGGTCAGTACCCCACGATCGCGGAAAAATTGTAGCAGCGGAAGCACAGGGAGCCCGAGAATCGCATCGTGTGCCCCTTCGATCCGGCTGAACAAGTGGATTCCTGCGCCTTCCAGGCGATACGCCCCGACCGTGGTGGTGAGCGCACCACCTTCCACGGCGAGATAAGCGGCCAGAAACGCATCGGAAAATTCACGCATGGTCAGCCGCGGCTGGGTCTCGTGTTGCCAGATGCTACGCCCATCCAGATGGCAGACAGCGGCGGTGGCGAGGGTGTGCGTGCGCCCCCGCAGCGTCCGCAAATGCGTCTCGGCTTCGGCTGCGTCCGCCGGCTTGTCAAACCAGGCGCCATCGCACACCAAGATCTGATCAGCGCCGATCACCAGGGCGTCCGGATTCCGTGTGGAGATCCGCGCGGCCTTCAGATCTGCCAGGATGATCGCCGCATCGGCCGCTGTGAGACCCTCGGCGCGCGCCGTCTGCTTGACTGCCGCCTCATCGATCGCAGCGGGTTCGACGTCGAACCGCACGCGCGCATTGGCCAGCAAAGCGCGGCGCGAGGCCGAGGCGCTGGCCAGGATCAGGCGCGGCGTTGCTTGTTGTAGCATCAGGCCGGCGTGGCGGCAGCCGCCTTTTTCCGCCGCTCATGCCAGGCCTCCATGAGCTGAAGGACGGTGGCGGCAGTCTCCTCGATGGAGCGGCGGGTGACATCGATCATCGGCCAGCCGCGGCTGGTGCACAGACGCCGGGCCCACAGCAGCTCGGCCTTCACCGCATCCGCATCGACGTAGTCCGTGCCATTCTGCCGGACGATGCCGGCATTGGCGGCGTTGCCAATCATCTGGAGCCGATAGCGACGGATCTCGATCAGCGACTTGGCGTCCAGCGTCAGCCCAACCACCGGGCATTGCGCCTGCGCCAGCTCCGGCGGTTCCGGCGTGTTGGGTACCAGCGGCACGTTCGCCGCCTTGATCCCGCGATTGGCGAGATAGAAGCAGGTGGGCGTCTTGGAGCTGCGCGAGACGCCGACCAGCACCACGTCGGCCTCCGCCAACCCCGGATGCGCCTGACCGTCGTCGTGCGCCAGCACGTAGTGCATGGCGTCGATCCGGCGGAAATAGTCGGCGTTCAGCACATATTGCTTGCCCGGCCGCGCGGCGGCTTGTTCGCCGATATAGTCCTGCAGCACACCCATGACTGGCTGCAGCACATTGACCACCGGCACCGCCAGGCGCTGGCAGGCCGCTTCCAGTTCCGCGTTCAGCGCCTTGTCCACGAGCGTGGACAGCACCGGGCCAGGCTCGGCTTCAATGCCACCGATCACCCGATGCAACTGCAATCGGCTGCGGATCAGACTCCAGCGATGATAAACGATATCGACATGATCGAACTGCACGGTGGTCGCGCGCGCGATCGCGTTGATCGTCTCCCCGGTCGCGTCGGAGATCAGATGCAGGTTCATGCGGGTGATGGACATCCTGTGGATAATAGCGGGAATAACGGGGACAAGCACGCGATGTGGTCCCCCTGCCTTGGGATAGCGGGGATAAGACGCCAATCGCCGACACTGGGGACCATTTCGCCCCGGTCGATGGGGAGGCGCGGGAGAGTCACAAACAAACCTGCCAGCACAGTCCCTTGCCGATCCAGCTTGCTGTGGAGAAGTCCTGAACGATCCTGGCGAGGCCGGGTACCCTGGGATTCACAGCCCCTACTACCGCTACCATCACTTTCTTTATTCTCTCTTACTGGTATGCGGTGCGCATGAGCGACGAGACGAAGCCGCTACTGCGCGTGCTCAGAGGTGAGACGCGATGGCCACCCCCCATCTGGCTGATGCGCCAGGCTGGCCGCTATCTGCCGGAATATAGGGAGATCCGGGCGAAGGTGCCGGATTTTATTGCCCTTTGCACGACACCGTCGCTGGCGACGGAAGTGACGTTGCAGCCGATCCGCCGGTATCGCTTTGACGGGGCAATCCTGTTCAGCGACATCCTGATGCTGCCCTGGGCGCTGGGGCACGGTCTCGCCTACAAGGAGGGCGAGGGGCCGGTGCTGCCGCCGCTGCGGGATGCCCAGGGGATCGCGGCGTTGCGGCCGGAGCGCGTTGCGGATGCCGTGGCGCCGATCATGGAAACAGTGCGCGGCGTGCGCGCGGGTCTGGCGCGCGAAGGTTTCAACGAGACGGCGTTGATCGGCTTTGCTGGTGGGCCCTTCACCGTGGCCTGCTACATGGTCGAGGGCGGCGGATCGCGCGATTTCGCGGCGACGCGGGTGATGGCGTATCGTGAGCCGGCGTTGTTCGGGCGGTTGCTGGAGGTGCTGACTGAGGCAACGATCAGTTATCTGTTGGCACAGATCGATGCTGGCGCCGAGGCGTTGATGTTATTCGATTCCTGGGCCGGAATATTATCGCCGCCGCGGTTCCGCACCTGCGTGATCGCGCCCACGCAGCGTATTGTGGCACGGATCCGACAGCGTCATGCGACGATACCGTTGATTGGATTTCCGCGCTTGGGCGGCTCAATGATCGGTGAATACGCAGCGATTGGGATCAATGCTGTTGGCCTCGATACATCGATGAAGCTGGCAGTGGCGCATCACCTGCTGCCAGCGAACGTGGCGATGCAAGGCAATCTGGACCCCTTGGCGGTTGTTGCCGGCGGGAAAGCGTTGGCCGATGAGACACATCTTATTCTGCGCCGTATGCGCGGGCGACCGTTCGTGTTCAATCTTGGACATGGGATTGTGCCGCAAACGCCGCCCGCGCATGTTGCCGAGCTGACGGACCTGGTGCGTGCAGGATAACGCGAAGCCTCGCGTGGCCGTGGTGTTGTTCAACCTCGGGGGACCCGACCAGCCCGAGGCGATAAGGCCGTTCCTGCTCAACCTGTTTCGTGATCCGGCAATCTTGCGCGTGCCGTTTTTTGTGCGGCCCTTGCTGGCGTGGTGGATCGCACGGGCGCGTGTGGCGCCGGCCACGGCGAACTATGCGCTGCTCGGCGGCAGGTCGCCGTTGTTGGACCTGACGAAGCAGCAAGCGAATGCGCTCGAGCGGGAGCTGACGGCGTTCGACGCGACGTGCTTCATTGCGATGCGGTACTGGCATCCGTTCAGCGACGCAGCGGTGCGCGATGTGGCGGCGTGGCGGCCGGATCACGTCGTGCTGCTGCCACTGTATCCGCAGTACTCGACAACCACCACGGGCAGCTCGCTGACAGTTTGGCGCGAGGCAGCGGCGCGGCATGGGTTGGTGGCGCCGGTGTCCACGGTGTGCTGCTACTTCGATGACGTGCGCTATGCGGACTCCGTTGCGAGGCTTGTGACGCAGGCGCTTGCGTCGGCCCGGGTGGCACTGCCGGGTAAGGTGAAGCTGCGGGTACTGTTTTCCGCGCATGGCTTACCGGAAACGATTGTGCGAGCGGGCGATCCGTATCAGTACCAGATCGAACGCACGACGGCGTCGGTGCTCCGGGCAATGAGCCGATCCGATATCGACTGGCGGATTTGCTATCAGTCGCGCGCCACGCCACAGAAATGGCTGGAGCCTAGCGCGGAGACCGAGATCGAACGCGCCGCGCATGACAAGGTGGCGTTGCTCGTGGTGCCGATCGCGTTCGTGTCGGAGCATTCCGAGACGCTGGTGGAACTCGATGTCGAATATCGGGACCTGGCGAATCGTCTGGGCGTGCCGGGCTATTTTCGCGTGCCGACGCCGAATGCGGATCCGACGTTCATTGGTGCGCTCGCGGATCTTGTACGCCATGCCATTGCGCATGGTCCTGGGGTATGCACACGGTCGCATGGCGTGGCGTGCCTGGCGGCCCATACAGCGTGTCCATTGCACCGGCGGGTTGCGGCATGAGCCGATTGGCGCTGCAGGCGCTGCGGCAGCGGTCAGCGTCCTTGCGGCTGGTGATCTTCGACTGTGATGGCGTGCTGGTGGACAGCGAACCGATCGTCAATCGCGTGGTCGCGGAGGAGCTGACGGCACTTGGTTGGGCGATGACCGGCGAGGAGAGCCATCAGCGCTTCCTCGGACTGAGTCTGGGGACGATGGTGCCACTGATCGAAGCGGCGCTGCGGCGCGCCCTGCCGGTGGATTGGGAGCGTGATCTGGTTGCCCGTCTGATCACCGTGCTGGGGCAGGAAGTGCCATTGATGCCGGGGGCCGCGGAGGCGCTGGCGGCGACCACGCAGCTCGGCTTGCCGTGGCGCATCGCGTCGAATTCCTCGCACGCCGAGCTGCATGCGAAGTTGGGGCGCCATGGGCTGGCGACGTTGGTCGCGGGCCGGCTGCACAGTCATCACGACGTGGCCCAGGGCAAGCCGGCACCGGACCTGCTCCTGGCCGCCGCGGCCGCGGAACAGGTGGCGCCGGAAGCCTGTGTGGTGATTGAGGATTCCATGCCGGGCGTGCGCGCGGCAATGGCGGCGCGGATGACCTGCCTGGGGTTCTGCCCGCACGATGACGGCACAACGCTGCGCGCAGCGGGCGCGGCACCGTTTCATAGCCTGTACGATCTGCCGGACCTGCTGCGCGCGGCCCTGGAGGTGACAAGATGATCGTGCTGCTGACGCTGTATCCGTGGATCAAGGCGCTGCACGTGATCTCGGTGATCGCCTGGATGGCGGGGATGCTGTACTTGCCGCGGCTCTATGTCTATCATTGCGAGGTCAAACCAGGCTCGGTCGAGAGCGAACGCTTCAAGATGATGGAGCGGCGCCTGCTGCGGCAGATCATCCTGCCGGCGATGCTGGCGGTGTGGGGTTTCGGATTGGTGCTGGCGTTCACACCCGGGGTGATCGACTGGCATGCGGGATGGTGGCACGTGAAGCTGGCGGCTGTGCTGGCACTATCGGGATTCCATGGTGCGCTGTCGCGGTGGCGGCGCGACTTCCTGGAAGACCGCAACACGCGACCGCAACGGTTCTACCGCATCGCCAACGAGGTGCCGACGGTGTTGATGATCATCATCGTGGTGATGGTGATCGTTCGGCCGTTCTGAGACGCGTTGAGGCTGGCTGGTATACCGGTCGGGTCTACACGACTGGTCCAGCCAGATGGTCGCGATAGGGCTGCCGTTCCAGCAGCCGATCATACCACGCGCGCAGATACGGCACGTCAGGCCGGTCAAACGACATGGTGAACCAGCGATGCAGGTGCGGACCCCAGGGAATGTCGGCCAGCGTCAGGTCATCGCCCGCGAGGTAGGGGTGTCGCGCCAGTTGCGCCGACACCATGCCCCAGATCCGCGCCGTGTCCGTTATCGCGGCCCGGATCGCGGCGGCGTCGCGGTTCTCCGGCGCGGTGCGCACCAGGCCCCAGAACACCCCCGACATCGGCCGGTTCAGCAGCGTCTGCTGCGCATCCATCCAATGATCGATGTGTGCGCGCTTGTGTGGCTCGCGTGGCCAGAACGGATGGTCCGGCGCGTGCGCCTCGCAAATGTAGCGCAGGATCGCGTTGCTCTCCCACAGCGTGAAGTGGTCTTCCTGCAACGTCGGCACCAAGCCGGTCGGGTTCATGGCGCGATATTCCGGCAGCTCGGTCTTGCCGAACGACCCGCCGACATCGATCCGGTCGTAGGGAAGGTTCAGTTCCTCCAGCAACCAGATCACCTTCATGACGTTGCTGGAGGTGTCACGCCCCCAGAGAATACGCTGCATCAAACTGTCCCCCGCCCATGCCGCGAATCGGATCGTAAACGGAGCGTGAAAGTACGGCAATTGGACCTTATCTTGCGGGCCAAGGTTTTCGAGCGCACATGCGCGCGATGATGTCTGCACGCACGATCGGCCTGCTGAGCGCCGTGGCCGCGGGGCTTGCCCTGGCGTTCGCCTGGGGATTGCAGAACTGGGGCGGCCTCGCGCCGTGCGCGTTGTGTCTGGTGGAGCGGTGGCCGTATCGCGCGGTCATTGTGCTTGGGTTGATCGCGGCGGTGGTGCCGCATGGCGCTGCGCGCGTGTTGCTGGGACTGGTCCTGCTGGGGGTGCTGGCGGACGTGGCCCTGGCGGTGGTGCATATCGGCGTGGAGAACCACGCATGGCCCAGCCCGTTACCGGAATGCGCCGCTCCGACGTTCAACGGCGGGTCGATCGCCGATATGCTGAAATCCATGCCGGCGCATCCGGCCAAGCCATGCGATGCAGCGAATTATCTGATCCCTGGCGTCAAGCTGTCATTGGCGGCGATGAACCTGCTGTTTGGTGCGGTGTTTGCGGCGGCGGTGGCGGGCGCATTGTGGTGCAGCCGGAGGCGTGACGCATGAGCCCGACATCATCCCGCCTGCCGGGCGATCCGCCGGCCGACGCGGCCGTGGCGCGCATGATCCGGGTGGATCAAGCCGGCGAATATGGGGCTGTCCGCATCTACCAGGGGCAGATCGCGGCGCTGCGCAGACGGGGCAAGACCGATCTGCTGCGGACCATGTTGGAGCAGGAACGGCATCATCTCGCGACCTTCAACACGATGCTCGCTAATCGGCGGGTGCGGCCGACCGCGTTGATGCCGGTATGGCATCTGGCCGGTTTCGCGCTCGGAGCGGCCACGGCCGCGTTGGGCGAGCGTGCCGCGATGGCCTGCACCGTGGCGGTCGAGGAGACCATCGACGCGCATTACCAGAAGCAACTGGACGTGCTGGATGAGCGCGAGCCGGCGCTGAAAGCGACGATCAGCCGGTTCCGCGACGAGGAGCTGGAACATCGCGACATCGGCCTGGCGCATGGCGCGGAGCAGGCGCCGGGCTACCGGCTGCTGCGCGCGGTCATCAAGGCGGGCTGCCGCGCCGCCATCGCGCTGAGCGAGCGGCTGTAACGCTTCGCGGCGCAGTCTCGATTGGGGTTGCCAAATCCGCTTGCCGTTCTGCTAGCCTGACGCGGGAACGTAACGAGCCGCGAATGGCTTCGGCAGTGGGAGGACGGCAATGCCCAACAATGGGGTGGCTACCGGTGGCCTGAGCTGGGTGCGGGACATCACCCGTTATCAATGGATGGTGTTCCTGGTGGCCTGGCTGGGTTGGTCACTCGACAACACCGATTTCAATCTATTTGCCCTGGTGCTGCGCCCCGCGCTGACCGAGCTGCTGGGCGGCAATCCGCCGATCGCGGAGATTGGCCGCGTGGGCGGCATTCTCAGTATGGTGGGTTTGCTGGGTTGGGCGCTGGGCGGATTCTGTTTCGGGGTCGTGGGCGATTATATCGGCCGGGTTCGTACGCTGGCGCTCAGCGTGGTGATGGTGGCGATCTTCACCGCGCTGCAGGGCTTTTCTCAAGGACCGGTGGTGTTCGGCATCTGCCGCTTCTTCACCGGCGTTGGCACGGGGGCGGAACTGGTGGTGGGCATTCCGCTGGTGGCGGAGGCGTTTGCCGAGGCGCAACGCGCGAAGGTGCTCGGTATCATGATGACAGGTGGCGGGTTCGGCAGCCTGTTGGGCGGGCAGCTCTACGCCTTGGTGGGGCCCTATGGCTGGCGCTACGTGCTGTTCGCCGGCGTGCTGCCGGCGTTGATCCTACTGCTGATCCGGCGCGGGATGGAGGAGCCTGAGCGGTTCCAGGCCGCGCACGCCCGTCGCCAGGCACTGAAATCGGCGTCTGACATCAGCGACGAGGATCGGGCCTTTCTCAGTTTTGCACCGAAACAATTGTTCAACCGGCAGAACCGCTACAGCACCATGGTGGGCGTGTTGTTCTGTCTGGGGTCGCTGCTGGCGATCTGGACCAGCCAGATCTGGCTGCCGACCATTCAGGGCCAGGTGCTGGCGCGCAGCGGCATCGGTGGGCCGGCGGCGGTGCCGTTCATCGGGCACGGCATGATGCTGTGGGGGCTGGGCGGCATTCTGGGCTACTCCGCCTTTGGTTTCGTGGCCGATTTGATTGGCCGGCGCCCGACGATCGTGCTGTACAGTCTCGGCACCATCGCCAGCGGGCTTTATCTGTATCTCGGCGCGGAGGACTACAGCCTGTATCCGGTCATGCTGCCGGTGTTCGGCTTCTTCGTGTTCGGCGTGTTCTCGGGCCATGCGGTGTATCTGCCGGAGCTGTTCCCGACGCATGTGCGGGCCACGGCGGTGTCGTTCTGCAATGGGTCAGGGCGGGTGATCACCAGCTTCGGGCCGCTGGTGGCGGGACTGCTGGCGGCGCCGTTCGGGGGCGATTTTGCCAAGGCCACGTCCGTGATGACCTGCTTTGCGGCGTTGTCGATCGTGGCGATGGCACTGGGGCGGGAGACCAAAGACGACGCCCTGCCGGATTGAGGCGGGCGGCGATCAACTTTCCAGTTCGGTGTCCCAGTAGAGGTAGTCGCGCCAGCTCTGGTGCAGGTAGTTCGGCGGGAAGGCCCGGCCGGTGTCCTGCAGCTCCCAGGTGGTCGGCTGGCGGGGGCTGATGCGGGGGAACATCTTGCACTCCCGCGGCAGGCGCGAGCCCTTCTGCAGGTTGCATTCACCGCAGGCGGTGACGACGTTCTGCCAGGTCGTGCGCCCGCCGCGCGACCGTGGCACCACGTGGTCGAAGGTCAGGTTGTGCGCCGGCGCCCGCTCGCCGCAGTACTGGCAGGTAAACGCATCGCGCAGGAAGACGTTGAACCGGGTGAAGGCCGGGCGCCGCGCGGACGGGATGTAGTCCTTCAGCGCGATCACACTGGGCAGGCGCATCCGGTGGCTGGGGGAGTGCACCTCGGTGTCGTATTCGGACAGCACGGAGACGCGATCGAGGAAGACCGCTTTCACCGCGTCCTGCCACGCCCACAGCGACAGTGGGAAATAGGACAGGGGGCGGAAATCCGCGTTCAAGACAAGCGCCGGGTAGAACTGTCCGCCGTCGGGCAAGCGCTGCTCCCTCACGAACGGAGCGCAAACACTAGTGGCAAGTAGCCAGTCGACCCGCCAGATGTTGTGCGCCGCCGATAACCCACTGCGTTTATGACAAAGGCCGCCGCAGGTCGCAAGCGCGGCGGGCGCCCGGGCGGCGCGGATTCATGCCTCTGTCATCCGATCCGTTACGCGAACGCACGCTGCAGAGTCAGTGCCCCCATCGCCAGGCCGGTGTCGTCGATGCCGTGGCCCAGGCGGGGGACATAGGTGGCCTCGACCGGGACGTCGAGCGCGCGCAGCGCGGCCTCGGCGTCGTGCGAACGACTGACCGGGACGACGTCGTCGGCCTCGCCGTGCACCAGCAGGACGGGCGGGCGGTGGGTGAGTTCGGTTGCCAGGCTGTCGGGATCGAGCAACGCGCCGGAGAAAGCGAGGATGGCGCGGGGCGCGACAGGGCGGCGGAGGCCGGTGAACAGCGACAGCATCGCACCCTGGCTGAAGCCCATCACCGCGTAGGCGTCGGCCGGCAAGTCGAGGCGCGCAAGTTCGGCGTCGATGAGCGGGTTCAGGAAGGTGGCGGCGCGGCGGGCGCCGGCGGCCATGACGCTGGGGGTGCGATCCATGACGCTCCACCATTGGTGCCCGGTCGGTCCTTGGTCGCAGGGGTCCTGCGCGGTCGGCGCGACGAACGCTGCGTCCGGCAGGGCGTGGGCCCAGGTTGGCGCCAGGTCGATCAGGTCGTAGCCGTCGGCGCCGAGGCCGTGGCACAGCACGACGAGCTGCTTGGGGGTACCCTTTGAGGCGGGGCCCCAGCGTGGTCCATCGAGTTCCATCGTGTTCTCCTTGCCGGGTTCGGGTACCCTGGCCCGCGGTGTCATGTCGATCGTCACGCGCTTTGCGCCAAGCCCCACGGGATACCTGCATCTGGGCCACGCCTTCTCGGCGCTGATCGCCTGGCGGCGCGCGCGCGAGGCAGGGGGGCGGTTCCTGCTGCGGATCGAGGATATCGATCCTGGGCGGTGCCGGCCGGCGTTCGCGCCGGCGATCGAGGAGGACCTGACCTGGCTCGGTATCGATTGGGATGGGAAGGTGCGCGTGCAATCGGCGCACCTGGCGGACTATCGCGCGGTGCTGGAAGCGTTGCAGGCGCGTGGGCTGCTGTATCCGTGCTTTTGCACGCGCGCGGATATTCAGCGGGAGATCGCGGCGTCGGCCTCGGCGCCGCACGCGCCGGATGGCAGCGTGGTGTATCCGGGTATCTGCCGGCATCTATCGGCGGCGGAACGCGCGCGGCGTGTCGCGGT
>Ga0210386_10000405_pt1 | contig 40076 bp, 39 predicted proteins | sample IncBWH32OmetaG_FD_160091 | JGI IMG/M metagenome (GOLD analysis project Ga0210386, IMG submission 160091) | Forest soil microbial communities from Barre Woods Harvard Forest LTER site, Petersham, Massachusetts, United States - Inc-BW-H-32-O ...
AGCCGGTTCCCAATGCTTTCGCCGCTGCCTCCTTCGCGGCGAAGCGCTTGGCGAAGGTGGCCGCCTGGATCTTCTCGGTGCGGCGCATCGCCTTGGCGCGTTCAGTGTCGGTAAAGACGCGTTCAAGGAAGCGCTCACCGTGCCGGGCGATCGCCTTCTCGATCCGGCGGATGTCGCAGATGTCGGAGCCGAGGCCCAAAATCATTGCCTCACCCCTTGGCGCGCTCCACGCCCTTCACCGTCGACAGGCCGCGCAGGCCGGCGATCACCTTGGCCAGATGCGCGATGTCGCGCACGTCGACGTCTAGCAGGATCTCCATGAAGTCCTGCTGGCGGTTGGCCGTCTTCAGCGCCGCCACCGCGCCTTCATACTTCGTCACCGCGTTGGCGACGTCCGCCACCGCATTCGGCTCGTTGGCTGCGATCACACTCACTCGCGCGGTATGGCCGGCACCGTTGCGGCCCAGGGCTGCGGCATTCCAGCCGACATCGATGAACCGTTCTGGTGTCGCAGCGAATGCCTCCAGCGTCGGGCAGTCTCGCGCATGGATCGTCACGCCCTTGCCGGTGGCGATGATGCCGACGATGTCGTCGCCCGGCACCGCATGGCAGCAACCGGCGAAGTGATATTCCATCCCCGGCACGAGGCCGCTGATTTCCATGCCGAGATCCGCCTTGGTCGCCGGCTTGCCGGGCCGCGACGGTAGCGCCGGCACCAGCCGCGGCGCCCGCGCCGTCTGCCGCAGATCGGGATAGGCCGCGTTCACCACATCCCGGGCGCTGAGATTGCCGTTGCCGACCGCGATGGTCAGGTCATCGACCGAGGCAAACTTCAGCGCCTTTAGCGCCGGGTCCAGCGCCTTGGCCGACCCATCCACGCCGGCCTGGCGGAACGCCTTCACCAACTCTGCCCGGCCGGCGTCGAGGTGCTGCTCGCGCTGCTGCTGATGGACGAAACGGCGGATGCGGGCGCGCGCCTTGCCGGTGACAACGAAGCGTTCCCATTGCGGCGACGGCGTGCCGCCGCGCGCGGTCATGATCTCGACCTGGTCACCGTGCTGCAACTGATAGCGCAGCGGCATCAGCTTGCCGTTGATCTTCGCGCCGACGCAGGCATCGCCCACCTGGCTGTGCACGGCGTAGGCGAAATCCACCGGCGTCGCGCCGCGCGGCAACTGGATCAGCTCGCCCTTCGGCGTGAAGCAGAAGACCCGGTCCTCGTATAGCTCCAGCTTGGTGTATTCCAGGAACTCATCCGGCGCGGCGTTCTCCAGGATTTCCAGCAGGTCCTGCACCCACCGATACTGGTGCACCTCCTTGCCGTCCGCCTTCTCGTCGGGCGCTTTGTACAACCAATGCGTTGCAACGCCGTTCTCGGCCTGCTCATGCATCTCTGCGGTGCGGATCTGCACCTCGATCTTCTGGTTGCGCGGCTCGCGCAGCGTCACGCCGGTGTGCAGGCTTTGGTAGCCATTCGATTTCGGAGTCGAGATGTAATCCTTGAACCGCCCCGCAATCACCGGATAGGCGGAATGGATCGCGCCCAACGCGGCGTAACAGGTGTCCTTGGTCGGGACCACCACACGGAACGCCATGATGTCCGACAATTGCTCGAACGTGACGTTCCGACGCTGCATCTTCTCCCAGATCGAGTAGGGCGACTTCTCCCGCCCGGTCACCTCGATCACATGCACGCCCGATTGCTCGCACACGCGCTTGAGCTCGTCACGCACTTCCTCGATGACATCTGCGCCCTGCCCGCGCAGGAAGTTCAACCGCGCCTGGATGGTGTCAAACGCCTCGGGGTCCAACTGCGCGAACGCGAGCGTCTGAAGTTCCGTCTTCACCGCGTCCATGCCGATGCGCTCGGCCAGCGGCGCGTAGATTTCCATCGTCTCGCGCGCGATGCGCTTCCGCCGCTCCGGGTCGGCCACGAAATGCAGCGTGCGCATGTTGTGCAGCCGGTCCGCCAGCTTCACCAGCAGCACCCGGATATCGCGGCTCATCGCCAACACCAGCTTGCGGAAATTCTCCGCCTGCTTGGTCCGGTCCGATTGCAGCTCCAGCCGCGTCAGCTTGGTGACGCCATCGACCAGCCCGGCGATCTCCTTGCCGAACCGCTGGCTGATCTCCGGCAGCTTGACCGGGGTGTCCTCGATCACATCGTGCAGCAGCCCGGTGACGATCGAGGCGGTGTCCAGCCGATACCCCGCCAGGATATCCGCCACCGCCACTGGATGCGTGATGTAGGGATCGCCGTTGTCACGCTTCTGCGCGCCATGCGCCTTCATCGCCAGCACATAAGCGGCGTCGATCAGCGCGGTGTCCGCCTTCGAATCGTAGGCGTGTACCTTCTCCGTCAGCTCGAACTGCCGCACGACGGACGGCCGGACACGGTCAGCAACCGCGACCGCCTGCGTGGTCCCGTCAGGCGCGTGAGCGGGTGCCCGGACCGGATGTCCCTGGGCGCCCGAGGTCATGGGACGTTACCGGCGCGGCCGGCCGCCAAGCTCCGCCTCGATCGCCGCCTCGATATCGTCGGGCGACATTTCCTCGTTCTCGGCCGGCAGGTTTGCCGCCTCTTCCTCGGCCGCCACATCCTGCAAGCCGAAGATGTTCTGGTCGGTCGGGATAAGATCGAGCACTTCCTCGTCCGCGGGCTCTGGCTCGGGCGCGCGCGACAACGATTTGATCAGGTCCTGCTCGATCCGGGCCAGCTCGATCGTCTCATCGGCGATCTCACGCAGGGCAACGACGGGATTCTTGTCATTGTCGCGATCCACCGTCAGCTCCTCGCCGCGCGACAGATTGCGCGCACGCTGCGAGGCAAGCAGAACCAGCTCGAACCGGTTGGGAACCTTCTGGACGCAGTCTTCAACCGTGACGCGCGCCATGCGCTCAACCTCCAGGCAATCAAAACGCGGGTGAATTCCCAATTTAGGCGTGTGCGGTGCACAACGCAAGTCGGGAGAGGAGCGGGCACGTGGCACCGGCCTTGTCTGGGGCGCCGTCTGGGGCGACAACCGATTTTCACCACGAGGTTAGCCGAGGACCGCGAAGCCGTGCGACACACGCGGCCTTGTCCATGTGGCAGATGTGTTCGATGCGCTTCCCGCGGAGCGCACGAATCGTGCTTGCCACGCCCCCTCGGCTGAAGCCTTGCCCCGGCTTCGTGGTGGTTCATGGTTCTCGTCCGTCATCGTGGTGAAATATCTGCGAAATCAACAACATACGCTGATTTCTCGCGCAGCGGCGCCGCGCGTAAATGGTGATCGTCGCCCGGCTGCACATAGGTCTGCCGCGTCGCGCGGCCCTCCACCATGGCGCCATCGATGATCAGAACGACAGCGGCCCGGTCATCGACCGCCCAGTAGAGAGACGCACGATCCTGTGTTGCTGGATGCGCCCCGGGCGCAGGCGATGATCGACCCGCGGGTGATCGCGCACATCGCAGACGCCCGCTGTTGTATCTGCGCTGGCATGCAACGCCATTGGCGATCGCGGCGCATGCGCTTGCACTCCTTGGTGAGGCGGACGCCAATGTGGTTGGCGTTGCCTTGACGCGTGCTGATGCGCGCGTGCATCTGCGCTCGGGCGTCGCCAATGCCGAGGTGTACCACCCACGCTACGGCGGCTACTTCCGGAGTAGGCAATGATGGCGCGACGCGTTCTGGTGACGGGCGGGGCGGGATATATCGGCAGTCATGTGGTCGCAGCGCTGGTGGCACGCGGCGACGACGTGGTGGTGCTGGACAATCTGTCGACCGGCCATCGCGCCGCGGTGAGCGAGGGCGCGCGGCTGGTAGTGATCGATCTGGCGGATGGCGGTGCGCTCGAGGCCGTGCTGGCCGAAGGGCCATGGGACGCGGTGCTGCATTTCGCCGGGCTGATCGAGGTCGGCGCCAGCATGCGCGAGCCGATGCGGTATCTGCTGGACAACGCGATGGTCGGCACGAAGCTGATTGGCGCGTGCGTGCACCACGGCGTGAAGCGGTTCGTGCTGTCGTCGACGGCGGCGGTGTTTGGCAGTGTCGCTGAGTCGCCGATTGTCGAGGATGCGCCGATCGATCCGGGCTCGCCGTATGGCGAGAGCAAGTGGATGCTGGAACGCGCGCTGCATTGGGCGGGGCGCATTCATGGGCTGAACAGCGCGGTGCTGCGGTATTTCAACGCAGCGGGCGCGGATCCAGCAGGGCGGCTGGGCGAGGATCACGATCCGGAGACGCATCTCATTCCGCTGGCGATTGACGCCGTGCTGAGGCGACGGGGGCAATTGTCGGTGTTCGGCACGGATTATCCGACGCCGGATGGGACCTGTATCCGCGATTATGTGCACGTGACCGATCTGGCCGAGGCACATCTGCTGGCGCTGGACCATCTGGATCGCGGCAGCGTGATGTGGAATCTCGGAACGGAAACGGGACATTCTGTGCTGGAAGTGCTGCGGGCGGTCGCGCATGTGGCGGGAAGGGAGGTGCCGCATGTGCTGGCCGCACGGCGGCCGGGCGATCCGCCGGTGCTGGTGGCATCGGCGAGGAAGATCCGGGCCGAGGCGGGCTGGCAGCCGCGCCACGCGGCGTTGGATGAGATCGTGCGCACGGCGTACGCGTGGCGATTGGCGCATCCGGATGGCTATGGGGATTGATGCCCGCATCACGCCCCTGCCCCTTACGAGCGGGCCTCCAGCCTTGGCGGCCACGCTCGGCGCGGTGGCGCGCGGCATGTTGCTACCGGCAGCGCTCGGGCCGCCGAGCCATCCATCCATGTTGATCGCGGCATCGCACGAGCGCACGGTGGCGGCGATCTTTGTCGATCTGCGCGGTTCCACCGGCTTGCCGACAGGCGGCTGCCGTATGATGCGCTGTATATCGTCGATCGTTACGCCGCGACGGTCAGCCACGCAGTTGCCGCGCAGGGTGGCACGGTCACCAGTGTCGCCGGCGATGGCATCACCGCCTTCTTCGACGCCAACGGCGCACCCGCCGAGGCACGCCGTCAGGCGGCACGCGCGATCGCGGTGCTGTGGCGGGCGCTCGATGCGTTGGCCGAGGACATAAGTGCGTAGTTCCAGCATGCATTGCGCTTTGCCGTCGGGTGCCATGTCGGGCTTGCAGTGATTGGCGGGCGCGCCCAGCCGCACGCCGTGCAGTTCCTCGGTGAGGTCGGCAATATCGCGGCACGGCTGGCGGCGCTGACCAAGGTGCTCGATTGCGTCTTGGTGCTGTCGCGCGGTGTAGTCGACGGTGCACGCCTGGGGGTGCTGACGCCACCGACACAGACGGTGCGGATCAGCAGCGTGACCGGAGAGGTCGAAACGATCGCGGTCCATTCCGCGGACACGCTGGACGCGTGGCTGGCGGCGGAGGAAATCAGCAGAGCCTGAGGCGCATCGTCAGCACGCGCTTGTCGCCGGGCGGGATCAGCAGCAGGCCCGGCTTGTCGAGGAACTCGCCGTCGAAGCCGACCGGGCTGGCTGTGCCATGCCAGGGTTCGATGCACAGGAAATCCCCGCCCGGGCGCATCCAGACGCCTAGCTCGCGGAACCCTTCCCATGACACTTCGATGACCTCGGCACCCGGCGCGGTGAAGCGGACGGAGCTGCTGGCGACCTGATCGAGGATCAGCGCGTCGGCCTCGAACAGCGCGGGGTCGAGCGCCAGCGTGCTGCCCTGGATCGGCGTCGGCTGCGGATCGCCGAGCAATCCGCCCGACAGGCGGCGGATCGGCGCTGGCTCCGGCTGGTCGAATTCCAGCACATGGGCGGCCTTTTCAAACTCATCACTCAGCGGCCAGCGAAATCCTGGATGCGCGCCGACCGAGGCCGGCAGCAGCTCCCGCCCGGTGTTGACGATGGTGAAACTGTTGACCAGCGCATCGTCTTCCAGCGCGAAGCCGACCTCGAAGCGAAAGCCGAACGGATAGACCGCGCGGCTGCCGCCGTCGTCGCGCAACACCAGGCGGCAGGACGTGGCGCTGCGGTTGAGCCAGGCGAACCGGTGGTCGCGTGCGAAACCGTGCTGGCCGAGCGTGTAGGTACGGCCGTTGTGGCGCAGCGTGTCGTCCTTCAGGCGGCCGACGATGGGGAACAACACGGGAGCGTGACGTGGCCAGATCGGCTCGGCCTGCCACAGCATTTCCGAACCGGTGGCATCACACAACGAGTACAGCTCCGCACCATCCGCCTTAATCGCGGCTGACAAGTAGCCATTCTGGATGACGTGCCTATCCTGCATTGCAGCATGATACAGACAGGTCTCGGGAAAACACCAGCCTGGAAGGGAAAGCGCGCGTCGTGCAGCCCCACATCATGGCATGGCCTGGCCCCCGGCATGACGATAGAGGATGGAGCGGAAGCGGATCGGCGTTAGGCGTTGGGTCCCATAACCAATGCTGGCTTCGACGGCTTGCCTTTCCTGTCGCCGCGCGCGAGATACGTTGCTCGCTTTGTCTCACCGCAGAAGCTATTGGCCGTTGGCCGTTTGCCAAGCAGTGATGAACTTCTTGATTTGAGTGTCCAACCGTTCAGTAACCGGGTGCTCCAACCCCGCCGACGGGACGGCGAGCGCAAGAGGCGCGGCTTCCCAGATACTCAGGGCCGCGAACACTTGCTCACCGTTGTAGTTGATGACAGGCTGTTCGCGGGCAAAAGCGCGCAATTCCGTCATGATGCCAACGGCGCACAGGCCGCCGTCGAGGGTCGCCACGGCGGGATGAACGAAGAGCCGCGGTTGAAACGCTAGGGAGTCTCCCTCGCGCCTACAGCGCTCGGACTGCTCGCAGTCCCAGGGAAGTTTGGCACCAGGCGGCGCAGTACTTAAATCGTGCAATGCCTTGTCGCGTTCGGACTGGAGCGCCCGCAGCTTGGCAATTCTGTCCACTCAGCCAATCGCGTCCAAGCCATCTTTATCCAGTGTCTCCGCACTGTGGTGCTCGAGAACATTCCGGTCGAGCTGGCAAGGCGAGGCGTTCCCCAGGCCACTCCCGTCGACAACCACATTGTCCGATACGGTGATGGCCTAGATCCCTCGGAGCCAGGGAATCCTGTAATCCGGCTGCGCGGCGTCTGCCGCAGGCCAGAGTGCAAATGCCACAAGCATGGCGGTGCGAACGCGGACTGATGCGAACTATAAACGGTGAGTTCCGGAAGTTGCAGTATCGGTTCCAAATCGCGCATCGCTACGACCACTTCCGGTCGCACCTCCCGACACTCTACACCGAACGTCATCTGTGTGAATCGTGGCCACGCTACCTCGTTCCTTGAATCAAACATTCAAGCAAGCTGCACACGTGCCAACATGCGGTCGGCAGGCAGAAAGTTTTCTAGCTATTGATCCCCTGCCAGGCGCGGAACCAGGCGACGAAGCGCGGGATGCCTTCCGACAGCGTCGTCGTGGGGGCGAAGCCGGTCAACGCGGCGATGGCGTCGACTGAGGCAAAGGTTTCCTCGACATCCGCCGGCGGGCGCGGCGCGGAGCGCACCACGGCGCGGCGACCGAGGGCCTGCTCGAGCGCGGTGATCAGCGCGCTGACCGGTTCGCTGCGGTGGTTGCCGATATTGAGCACGCGCACTGGCGGTGTACCGGGCGCGATCTCGGGCGGGTGGTCCAGCACACCCAGCACCCCGGCGACGATGTCGTCGATGTAGGTGAAGTCACGCCGCAGCGTGCCGTCGTCGTAGAGAGTGATCGGGTCGCCGGCGACGATCGCCTTGGCGAAGCTGTAATACGCCATGTCGGGGCGGCCCCAGGGGCCGTAGACAGTAAAGAAGCGCAGGCCCGTCTGCTTCAGACCGAACAGATGGCCATACGAGTAACTCATCAGCTCGTCGGCGCGTTTGGTGGCGGCGTAGAGGGAGACCGGCGTGTCGACGCGGTCGGTCTCGGCGAACGGCAGCGCCTGGTTGGCGCCGTAGACCGAGGAGGAGCTGGCATAGACCAGGTGGCGCAGGCCATCGATGCGGCGCGCGGCCTCCAGAATGACAAGATGACCGAGGACGTTGGCCTGCACGTACGCGTAAGGGTCGACGAGGGAGTGGCGCACGCCGGCCTGCGCGGCGAGATGGACGATGCGATCAATGGATTTGTTCTGGCGAGTGATCTCCGCGACCGCGTCGCGATCGGAAACATCCACGTGATGGAAAGCAAAACCCGCGCCCGGCGTGAGGCGGTCGAGCCGCGCCTGCTTCAGACGGACCTCGTAATAATCGTTCAGGTTGTCGAGGCCGATCACCTGTTCCCCGCGCGCCAACAGGGCCTCGGCGACGTGGTAGCCGACAAAGCCAGCCGCGCCTGTGAGCAGGATGGTCATGGGTGGCAGGCGGGGCTGGGTCGTACGCCTCTCCCGCCATGCGGGAGAGGTCGGAACGCGAAGCGTTCCGGCCGAGGGTGTGTGCCGCTTGCCCCACCCTCACCCGCGGAGCGGGAGAGGTGTACGTAAGGGGGCATCACAGTGGCCGGGTGACGAGGCGGTCTTCCAGCAGCTCCAGCACTGCGTGGCCGAGCGCGATATGGCATTCCTGGATGCGGGCGGTTTCCTGGTCGGGAACCAACAGCACATGGTCGCAATGGGCGATCGCTGGCTCCCCTGCCCCGCCCAGCAGCCCGACCGTCACGATCCCCATTTCGCGCGCTGCGGTCAGCGCCCGCACCACGTTGGGCGAGCGGCCCGAGGTGGTGATGCCGAACAGCACGTCGCCCTTGCGGCCGAGGCCGCGCAGCGGGCGCTCGAACGCCATGTCGTAGCCATAGTCGTTACCGACGGCGGTCAGCATCGCCGGGTCCAGGGTCAGAGCCAGGGCGGCGATCGACGGGCGCTCCACCGCGCCGCGCAGGCGGATCAGCATCTCGGTCGCCAGGTGCTGGCTGTCGGCGGCCGAGCCGCCATTGCCACAGAACATCAACTTGCCGCCGCCGCGCAGGCTGGTTTCGCAGGCGTCGATCACGCCGACGACGGCGGCCGCCAGTTCGGAAGCGACGCGCCGCTTGAGATCGGCGGATTTGGTCATCATCGCGGCGAAACGGCCGATCTCGGTCATGAAGGGTCCGGCGGTCAGTGGTTGCTCATCACCCTTCTACAACTGACCACTGACCACTGACCACTCAGGGTTATTGCGCCACCCAGCCGCCATCGACCGAGATCGGCGCGCCGGTGATGGTCTTGGCGCCGTCCGAGCACAGGAACACCGCCAACGCTCCCATCTGCTCCGGCGTGGAGAATTCCAGCATTGGTTGCTTTTCGCGCAGGAAGTTCTCCGCCTCGGTCTTCGTGTCGATGCCGGCGGCCTTGGCCTTGTCGGCGATCTGCTTTTCCACCAGCGGGGTCAGCACCCAGCCGGGGCAGATCGCGTTGACGGTGATGCCATCGTTGGCGGTTTCGACCGCGGCGACCTTGGTCATGCCGAGCACGCCGTGCTTGGCGGCGACGTAGGCGACCTTCTGCGGACTGGCGACCAGACCATGCGCCGAGGCGATGTTGATGATGCGGCCCCAGCCCTTCTTCTTCATGCCCGGGATCGCGGCCTTCATGCCGTAGAACACACCCGAGAGATTGATGGCGATGATCTGCTCCCACTTCTCATTGGGGAAATCCTCGACATTGGCGACGAACTGGATGCCGGCGTTGTTCACCAAGATGTCGAGCGCGCCCAAAGTCTTATGGGTCTCGGCCACCATCGCGTCGATCTGGTCGGCTTTGCTGATGTCGGCACCCGAGTAGCCGACGCGGACGCCGAATTCCTTTTCCAGGCCGGCGCGCTCTTCCTCGATCTTCGCGGCGTCGCCGAAGCCGTTCAGCATCAGATCGGCGCCGGCCGCGCCTAAGGCGCGCGCGATGCCCAGGCCGATGCCGCTGGTTGATCCGGTGACCAGGGCCACCCTTCCCTTCAAACTCATCAAACTCGCTCCTAATTGCGTGGGTCAGGCCAGGTAGTCGTACAGCACCCTGCCATAGGGCAGGGTGAGATCGGCAATCAGATGCCGGCCGAACAGGATCTTCCGCACTGGCAAATCGGCCACACGGCAGTTCACATGCGGCACCAGGTGCAGCCGCGCGGGACCGGCCCAGGCGCCCTTCAGCGTGATGTCCTGCAAATGGTAGCCGACGAGCTGGGCGATCTTCGGGCCTCCATCGACATCGGGAATGAACTTCAGGTTGACACTGAGTTTGCGCATGCCCTCGAGCGTCGCGGCGTGGTCCTGCGCCAGGGACTGGTATTTGTAGCCCATGGTGCCGAACGCGACTTCCCGTTCATCGTAACGCAACGCGCCGGTCAGCGTGTCATGGATCACCCTCAGGTCGGGCCTGCCAATCTTCTTGGGGAAGCCCCAGATTTCGCGCCCGCCGGTGGTTGGGGGTTCGTCGTCCAGGAACATCATCGCGCTATAATTGCATGGCGTTCCGTTCCACTTCGCGGCGATGTTGATGCCGCTTTCCTGGTAGCTGCCGAAGCCGCTGCTATCCAGCATCTTCATCCATTCGAAGATGACGTGGTTGCCGTCGGGTTCCAGCGGCTCGGGCAGCATTTCGCGGATCGCGTCTGGGTCGGATTCGTAATGGATCAGCAGGTATTCGCGATCGATGAACCGGTACGGCCCTTTCGGATAGCTGGGGCTGCTGAGCGGCATCGAGGAGGCCGCGAGAATTTCGTCCCGTGTCATTCTGTCATCCCTCCGTCATCTTCGCGCAGCAGACTGCGTTTAAAATTGGCCGGATTGTATGAAAGTTGCCAGAAATATTGCGTTGCACAAATTGCGCATTGACCGGGGGCACATCAAGGCGCAGGGGCTGGGACGTAAACCCGTGATCGCGCCCGCACCGGCCCAGCAGGAGGGGTAAAGCCATGGACACCGTGTCGGTTCCGCCAACCCACCGTCCCGATGGCGCCTGGCGACCTGAGGGGGCCGATCGCATCGCGCTGGTCCTGCAGGGCGGCGGCGCGCTGGGGGCTTATCAGGCCGGCGTCTATCAGGCGCTGCACGAGGCGGGGCTGGAGCCGGACTGGCTCGCCGGGGTCTCGATCGGCGGCATCAACTCGGCGATCATCGCGGGCAACCGGCCGGAGCACCGGCTGGAGCGGCTGCGGGAGTTCTGGGAAACCATCACCGCGCGGCATGTGTGGTTTTACACGCCGGACGGCGACGATCCACGCAAGGCGCGCAACTCGTGGTCGTCGTTGCTGACGCTGATGCAGGGCCAGCCGGGTTTTTTCACGCCGAACACGCCGAACCCGTGGCTCAGCCCGCGCGGCGCGAAGACCGCCACCAGCTTTTACGACAACGCGCCGCTGCGCGAGACGCTGTTGCGGCTGGTGGACTTCGACCTGCTCAATTCGAAGACGACACGTTACGCCTGTGGTGCGGTGAACGTAGCGAACGGCAACTTCTCGTATTTCGACAGCACCCAGACGGTGATCGAGCCTGAGCACATCATGGCGAGTGGTGCACTGCCGCCGGCGCTGCCGATGGTACGGATCGGTACCGACTATTTCTGGGACGGCGGCCTGGTGTCCAATACGCCGCTGCAATGGCTTCTGGAGAATGCCGGGCCGGTCGGCATGATCGTGTTCCAGGTGGACCTGTTCAGCGCGCAGGGCGCGTTGCCGCGCGACATGTATGACGTGCTGGCGCGGCAGAAGGACATTCAGTACTCCAGCCGCACGCGCCTGGTGACGGACTACTTCCGCCATCAGCAGCACACCAACACGTTACTCAAGCGGGTGCTCGACAAGCTGCCGGAAACCGAGCTCGACGATGAGATGCGGGAAGCGAGGCAGCGCTTGGCCGCAATGCCGGAGATCAACATCCTGCACCTGATCTACCAGCAGCTCGCCTATGAAGGGCAGGCCAAGGACTACGAGTTCAGCGGCACCTCGATGCGCGAGCATTGGGATGCGGGATACCGCGATACGCAGCGGACGCTGAGCCACAAGGATTGGCTGCGGGTGGTTCACAATGATGGCGGCGTGGTGGTGCACGACGTGCACCACAGCGAGCCGTAGCGGTGCGGGTTCTGGCGGGGCGGTGACGCACGGGCTAGGGTCGTGGGAGAAACACGGAGGCGTCCATGATCATCGAAATGCGCAGCTATCAGCTCAAGCCCGCCTCGATCCCGCAGTTCGAGGAACGGTTCGGCGCGGCATTGCCCGGACGGATGACGTTCTCGCCGCTGGCGGCGTTCTGGCACACCGAGGTCGGACCGCTGAATCAGGTGATCCATGTCTGGCCGTATGACAGTCTCGATCAGCGTATGGCGATTCGCAGTGCGGCGATCGCCAGCGGCAAATGGCCGCCCGCGACGAGCGAATTCATTGTCGACATGAAGAGCGAGATCTTCATCCCCGCGCCGTTCTCGCCACCGCTGGAGCCGCGGGAGCTGGGCGGGATTTATGAGATCCGGATGTACACGTTCGCGGCCGGCGCGATTCCGGGTGTGATCGCGCGGTGGAGCGAGAAGATCGGGGAACGGGTGAAACTGTCGCCGCTGGTGGGGGCGTGGCATTCGGAGCTCGGTGCGCTGAACAAGTGGATGCACATCTGGGCGTACAAGGATGCCAATCACCGCGCGCAGGTGCGGGCCGAGGCCGTGGCAAAGGGTATCTGGCCGCCGGGATCGGCCGCGGCGGGCGTGCTGCTGAAACAGGAGAACATGCTGGTGGTGCCCGCGAAGTTCTCGCCGCTGCGGTAGTAGACGGCGTTGACATTCAGGATTCCGGCTCGACGGGAAATCTGATTCAAGCTCCTTTTGTGGGAGCGTCAGATGTCGTCGGTTCGGCTGATGTTGAAAGACCACCAGTGGGAGCGGATGCGGCCGCATCTGCCGGGTAAACCGAGTGATCCGGGCAGAACGGGCGCGGACAACCGGCTGTTTGTCGAGGCCATCCTTTGGCTCGCCCGAACCGGCGTGCCGTGGCGCGATCTGCCTGATAGCTTTGGAAATTGGAACAGTGTTTTCGTCCGCTTTTCCCGATGGTCCAAAGACGATGTGTGGGATCGGCTGTTTGCGGCGATGGCCGACGACCCTGACTTCGAATACATCATGATCGACAGCACCATCGTCCGGGCGCATCAGCATGCGGCGGGCAAAAAGGGGGGGCTGAAGCTCGCGCGATCGGCCGTTCGCGGGGTGGCTTGACCACAAAAATCCATGCCGTTGTCGATGCCCTGGGCAATCCTCTTCGGTTCATCCTGTCGCCCGGGCAGGTCAGCGACATCACCCAGGCCGAGGCATTGATCGTCGACCTGCCCGCCGAGCATGTTCTGGGTGACAAAGGCTACGATGCAAAATCGTTCCGCGATACCATCACCGAGCAGGGCGCTGTTGCAGTCATCCCACCCAGAAAAACGTCGCCCCAGGTTCATTGTGACTTCGCGCTCTACTGCGAGCCCAATCTGGTCGAGCGCTTCTTCCTCAAGATCAAGCATTTCAGGCGAATCGCAACACGCTACGAACAAACACCCAGGGCATTCATGTCCATGCTCTCAATCATCAGCGCATTCATCTGGACACGTTGAATGTCAACACCGTCTAGTACAACGTCACTTCTCCCGCGCAGCGGGAGAGGCGTCCGATGAGTGGGCCTAGATCGGGCAGAAGGTGCCGTCCTCGCGCAGCATTGCCAGGATGCCCGTGCGGACATCGAAATGTGCGCCGCGCAGATGGAGGCGCCCGTTGGCGACCCGCTCGGCGACCCAAGGGAAGGTACGGAGATTGGTGAGCGAGAGCTGAACTGTTGCGTACTCGCAAGCGAGCTGGGGATCCGCGGGCGTGCATTCCAGCGCGCGCCTGGCCGGGGCGGCGACGCGGATCCAGGGGGTGAGGAAGTCGCCCATCGGCGGGGGCACGCCTTCCAGCAGCGCGCGTATGCCGCCGCACATGCCGTGGCCCATGACGATCAGGTCGCTCACCTCGAGACCCAGCACGCCGAACTCGATCGCGGCGCTGGTGCCGTGATAGGCGCCGTCGGGCTGATAGGGCGGTACCAGGTTGGCGACGTTGCGCACGGTGAAGATCTCGCCAGGGCCGGCGTTGAATATCATTCCTGGATCGACGCGACTGTCGGAGCAGGCGATCACCATCGCGCGCGGACGCTGGCCTTGTTCCGCTAGAGCTTCGAAACGACGGCGCTGCTCCGGCCACGTGCTGTCACGGAACCGACGGTAACCTTGAATCAGATTGTCCATGAGGCGGCTAGGCTTTCAATGCGAGGCGATATGCAAGCCGTCATTCGAGGCGCGAAGCGACGCAGAGCAATCTCGACCCGAGGGTGCATGAACCGTGAAGCCACTCTGGCCTGAGATTGCTCTTCGTCGCTTCACGCCTCGCAACGACAATTCGGGGGCGTTAGGCAGCCAGGATCTCTGCCGCGGCGTCGGCCAATGCCTGGCAGCCCAGTACGATGTCCTCGTCCTTCGTATCCTCGGTCCAGTGATGGCTGATACCGCCGATGCTGGGGACGAACAGCATCGCGGATGGCAGTTGCTCGGCGAAGATCTGCGCGTCGTGGCCGGCGCCGCTGGGGATGCGAATATGCGCGCCAGGGGCGGTGCGTTCAGCCGCGCGTTCCAGCGCGGCCTGGAAGCCGGCGTCCATCAGCTTCGGTGTCGAGCGCGACAGGTTGGTCAGCGTCACCTTGCAGGGGCCGGCGTTAGCCTCGGCGACCAGAGCTTGCAGCGCGTTCTCCATCGCTTGCAGGATAGCGGGATCGGCGTCTCGGAACTGGAACAACATTTCGGCGCCGCCGGGCACGATGCTGGCGGCACCGGGGTTCAGCAGGATGCGGCCGGTGGTCCAGACGCTACGCTTGCCGGCAACCTGGGGGAAGCGCGTCTTGATCGCCTGTCCCAGTTCCATCAGCGCCACGCCGGCGTCCTTGCGGATTGCCATGCGCGTGGTGCCGGCGTGATTCTGCACGCCCTCGAAACGGATACTGTACTGCCAGATGCCGACGATGGAGGTGACGATGCCGAGCTTCAGGCCGGTGCTGTCGAGTTCGTCACCCTGCTCGATATGAGCTTCCAGGTAACCGCGGTAGCGCGCAGGGTCGAGGCGGGCGCGTGGTCGGCCAGTGAGCCCCGCCTGCGCCAGCGCGTCCGGCAGCTTGGTGCCGTCGTGGCGGTTGATCGCGCGGGCGATCTCGGCGTCGTCCGTGCCACGGACGAAGGAATGGCTGCCGAGGAAATTGCCAAAGTGCCCTTCCTCGTCGGCCCAGGCGCCGACCTCGATGCCGTGGCCGAGGGCGCGGGCGACCTCCAGGCCATAGATCACGCCCATCGCGCCATCCAGCCAGCCAGCATAGGGCTGGGTTTCCAGGTGGCTGCCCAGCAGCAGCTTCGGGCCGGAAGCGGCGCTGCGGCAGATCACGTTGCCGATGCCATCGGTCTCGGGCTCCAGACCGGCCTCGCGGGCGCGGCAGGCGAACCATTCGCGCGCCAGCATGTCGTCGGCCGAGTAGGTCGGCCGGTGCACGCCGGTTTTGTAGACGCCGATCGCGCGCAACGCGTAGAGGTCACCGAGCAGGCGGTCGGCATTAATCTTCGGCAAGCTGGTCTCCTTCGTCGGGCGCAGGCGCTGCTAACGGGCGAAAGATCCACGGCGGAGCGCGCGGGGATGCTAGGGCTACCCCCGACAGACCGGACATGGCAAGCGCATGCGCGTGTCGGTGATGGGTCAGTTTGAACTTGCGATTTCGGGTCCAATTGGCCGTCGGGCACTCCGAGTGGGTGATCGCGAAGGCGGTCATTCGCTGACTTGGGGCGAGGCTCGCTAAGCGCCATATCCGCTATTCTTCCGGTGGGGCTGGTGCCGGGGAAGCGGACATTCGCCCCAATCGCTCAACTGGCCGGGATGGATGGGGGTCGGGCATGGTCCCCCGGCTTCCGAGCGCCCCGACCAGCTTAGATCCGGTCACGTTACCTGGCGCGTAGCGACGGTGACGCGCCACTCGGAAGGCGCCGGGGTCCCGAGATCGCAGTCTGGCTTGCATACTGTCGCATCCGCATACTTCGTGCTCACGCAGGCAGCTCGGCGTGCTCCAGGTTCTCAGCACGCTCTGGCGCGAGACGAATGGTCGAAGCTGGCGCTATTCACTTGCTCAGGCCTGGTTGAGTAGGGGCTCGACGATCAACTCCCCTGTCTTGAAGCGTCGCGGGCCGAGCTGCGCAAGGATCGGATCGTTCGTGTCGTTGTCGATCACCAGGTCCGCCATCATGCGGCCCACCGCGGGCGAGGTCATCAGACCACGGAAGGAGGAGACTGCGACGTACAGGCCTTCCACCTCAGTCTCTCCGAGGATCGGCTGCATATCCGGCGTGACACTAGAGACGCCGCCCCAGGTGCGCAGGATGGGGACATCGGCCATGGGTGGCAGAAGATCGGTGATCTTCGGTGCAGCGTAGGCCAGGAAGTCCGGCGTGGATTCAATGCTGGTGCCCTCGCGCGGCCGCGCCACGACGAAGACGATGGAGCCACGATCCACTTGATTGACCGAAATGTGATGCTCAAGCGAAACGAGGATCGGCTTGACCATCTGCGCCCGCGGCACTGTTACGATCGCTTCCTTGGGTAGGCTCACGACAGGAACCTCGGCGCCCAGTGGGGCGAGAAGCTGCGGAACCGCCCAGTCCGTGCAAAGCAGCACGCGCTTGGCCTCGACCGGACCACCCGTCAGACTGACCTGGAAGCTGCCGTTGGATTTCTCGAGCCGTTCGACGCGCGTGCGATAGCGCACCTCGACGTTGGGATCGCGGCGGCAAGCGCGCAGCAGCGCATCGAGCAGCCGGAACGGCGAGATGCTCCCATCCTTTCCACAGAACGACCCACCAACGAGACGATTGCGCCCGAGACCAGGCACCATCCTGACGCACTCATCAGCATCAAGCAGCTCGCTCGGCACGCCCAGCCGGTGTTGTGTCGGCAGCACCGAGTCGAGCGTCGCAAACGCCTTGTCGCTGTGCGCGAGAACCAGATAGCCATCCTGCTTCAGTTCGAGGCCTTGCGGATAGTCGAGCTGATCGACCGCGGTTTCGAAGAACCGCAGACTTTCTTGGCAAAGGCGGATGTTGAGCTCCAGCCCCCATTGCATTCGAAACCCGGCACCATTGCGGCCTGACGCACCGCTGGCGAACTCGCCTTCATCGACCACGAGAATCCGCGCACCCGACTGGCGCTTTGCCATCCACCACGCGGAGGAAAGCCCATAGGCACCAGCACCGACGATCAGCACATCAACCGCCGGGAGGCTCATGCGTCGACTGCCTTCTTCTGTGCGACCACCGCGCCGAAGGTGATAGGCCGTACCATCGGCCTGGGGGTCATAATGACGGGCGGGGCGATCCCCGCATGTAGCTCCGACAACGCCGCAACCGCGCGCAGGCAGGTCCGACCGCCGCACCAGCCCATACCGCTGCGGACATTACGCTTGACCGCGTTCAGTGACGAATGCCCCGCGTCCAACGCAGAACGAATGTCGCGCAGCTTTACGTTCTCGCACCGGCACACCACGGTGTCATCGGTTGTCAGATTCCACAGTCCTCGCGGCACACGCAGCGTGGTTCGCACCGCGGTCTGGAACGCCTGGTGCCGCTGCCGCCGGCCCAGCGCCGTGCGCAGCGCCGCCGTCATTGTGGCATCGCCGATAGATTTCGGGGGCACGGCCGCTGCCGCACCGACGATCTGTCCTTCCGCTTCCGCGACGAGCGCACCGCGCACGGCGGCGACATCACCGGCCACGAACAGACCGCTGATGGAGGTGCGACCGAACTCATCCGACGCCGGCAGCCAGCCACCACGATCGGCGTCAAACCGCAGCTCCGCTCCGGCCATTGCCGCCAGCTCACTGTTCGCCGCAAACCCGTAGTTCACCGCCAGCAGGTCGCACGCGATCTCGCGCTCAGCTCCGGGCACGACATGGCCGCCCGCATCTACCCGCGCCAGCACGACCGCTTCTAGCCGCTCCGTCCCGATCGCGCGGATCGGCACATGGGCGGACAGTTGCGCGACGCCGGCACGCCGAATGGTGCGGAGATAGCGCAGGCCCTCGTAGAAGATCTGCCGCCCTTGCCAGAGTGCCCTCGGATTGCCAAGCATCTCACGCAAGGGTCGCAGACTCGCCAACGCCGCGACGTCGCCGCCGGCACGCAGAAGTTGCGCGGCAACAACAATTGGCAGCGGCCCGCATCCGGCGATGACCGCGCGTTTTCCTGGCAGTACACGCTGCGATTTGAGAACCGCCTGCGCGCCCCCCGCGAACATCACGCCCGGCGTCGTCCAGCCAGGGAACGGGATCGCCATCTCGCGCACACCGGTCGCCAGCACGATCGCATCCGGGCGCAGCACTTCGCTGCCAGCACCGTAGGCAACATGCAGTTCCCCATTGCCAAATAGCGCGTAGACGTTGGCATCAGGTCGATAGTCGACGCGTGACGCCACCGACTGGAAGCGTGCGAGGATGTCGTGCTTGCGCGCCCGTTCGCCCGCCTCCGCGTACTCGCTATCGCCCAGCGCCGAATGCGCCTGCCGATAGATCTGTCCCCCGGGGCGCGCGGCTTCATCCAGCAGCGTAACGTGCGCGCCACGTGTTGCCGCCTCGGTCGCGGCCGCCAGACCAGCCGGCCCGGCGCCGACGACGACTATTGATCGCTGCACGGATCGAGCCCCTGCTGTCGACGCACATTCATCCCTGGTCGCGCCAGCGTCATGCAAGCGCGGATATCGGCGCTGCCGTCAATGCTGCAGCGGCATTCCCAACAGACCCCGATGCCGCACACCGCCCCTTTGGGCAGCCCGGCTTCGTCCACCCGCAGACATCGTTCGCCGGCGGCAATTAGTGCCGCGGCGACACTTTGCCCCTCTCGCGCAGCGATCGTTTTGCCTTCGAAGAAGAACTGAAACCCCGACATCAGCCTGCCTTTCGCACGATGCCAGGATCAACGCTGTTTCCTGACAGGATAATAGGTTCTTGACAAGAATTTCATCGCGTGCAACGGTCTTGTCAACCGCGAATTCCGCCGCAAGCACAAACCCATGTGCACGGTAGAAACGCCGAAACACCGGCATAATCGCGGAGCCAATAAACAGGAGGCCATGGTGCGACTGCTCCGTCTTTTGCCAGTCTTCGTCTGTCTTGTATCTGGCACGGGCGTCGCGATGGCCGCCGATCCGGGTTCGACCTGGGACCATGTCATGAGCACCAAGAAACTGGTGAGCTGCGTGGTCCCGTCCTATCAGCCGTATTCATGGAAGGATCAGGACGGGAGCTGGCAAGGCTTCGCCGTAACGATGGCGAAAGATGTCGCCAAGGACCTGCATGTCGCGCCGGAGTTCATTGAATCGGGCTTCTCGACGGTCGTGTTAGACTTGCAGAGCGGCAAGTGCGATGACTTCTTCGGCTTCAATGCCACGCCAGAGCGGGCGCTCGCGATCGATTTCGCCGGACCGCTCTACACGCTTGGGTTCGGGGCACTGGATCGCAAGGGCTGGAAAGCGCCGGGCGATCACTGGGCCGATCTGAACGACCCATCCATTCGTGTGTGCTATTCGATCGGCAACAGCTCCGAACAGCAGATCAAACGCTTTGCGCCGAAGTCAACGCAGGTGGCGCTTGGAAGTTCCAATGACTGCGTGCTGGCACTGATGGCGGGTCGGGTCGATCGCTACATCGACGGGATCATGGGCAGCATGGGCGCGATGCACAAGAACCCACAACTGGGTCCTGTGCATGTCATGACGCCGTCCTATGCTCTGCCGTCCTATGCCGGGACGCGGCTGGACGGCGATGGACGCTTCCAGAAGTTCCTGCAGCGTTGGAGCGAGTACAACCGCGCGAACGGCAACATCACGCAATGGCTGACGGACTCCGTGGGCAGCATTGGCATCACTGCCGCCGATATTCCCCCCGACGTTCAGTTCTAGGCGCCTATCCGCCCATTCCACCCAGGAAGCAAAGCACCGACAAATACCGCACCGGTGTGCTGAGCAGTTCCTCCGGCCCATGCGGCACGTCGGCCTGGAACAGCAGCGAGTCGCCCTCTTCCATCAGGAATGTCTTGTTGCCGTGCCGATAGTTGAGCTTGCCTTCCAGCACGTAGATGAACTGTGTGCCCGATCGATGCAGGAATGGCATGACGCGTGAAGCGTCGGTGTAGGACATCAGATACGGCTCGACCGCGATGCCCTTCGCTGTGGTCTGGCCGAGTACGCGGTATTCGTGGGCGATGCTCAGGCCGTCGCGATGCACCAGCATGCCTTCGCCGGCGCGCACGAACGTCGCGTCGGTGACTTCGTCGAATTCGCGGAACAGTGACGTCACCGGCACCTGCAGCGCGCGTGCCAGCGCACGGATACTGGCGAGTGACGGCGAGATCGCGCCGTTCTCGATCTTCGAGACCATGCCTGGCGACAGTCCGGCGCGGGCGGCAAGTTCCGAGATGCCAACGCCCGCACGACGGCGGAATTCCCGAACGACCTGGCCGAGTGCCGATTCAAGTCGATTGTCCGCCTTTTGGCTCGGTGCCGCGCCGCGCTTCGATTTTGCCGGGCGGGAGCGCGCGGCCGCCTTCTTCGCCGTTTTCACCGGTTTCCCCATGACTGTCACAACCCACAGATGGTTGCCCTTATCATATTCACGGGCATGGAACATATCTTTCCTATCAGGATAGTTTTTTCTTGACAGAAAACCCTGCGCGTCTGATTTTTTGCGGGCTGACGATCACTCGAAGAAGCAACATCACCCGGGGCGGGTGTTTTTGAAGGTGATTGGCTGCGTGACGGGTCTGCCGGTCCGGGGGAGACGGATCGAATCACGGGAGTCACCCGCCAATGGGGTACAGTTGGGATTTCGGTGCGGTCACGTTGCATCCGCACATGTGGCTGTGGGGCTTCGTCGTTACCGTATCGTATTCGACTGCGACCATTGTTGGCGGCCTGCTGATCGGCGTAGTCTGCGGCATGCTGATGCTGAGTCACCGGTGGATCCTGGTGTCACCCGTCAATGGCTTCGTGCAGGCCTTTCGCTGCACGCCGCTGCTGATTCAGATCATCTGGTTTTATTACGCACTGCCCGTCGCGGCCAATATCACAATCCCCGCCTGGTTCGCCGCCGCACTTGGCCTAACATTCTACATGGCGGCGTTTTCGGCGGAAATTTTTCGTGGCGGTCTGCAATCCATCGATCGGGGACAGTGGCAGGCAGCGCGTGCGATCGGCATGCTGCCGTGGCAGGTGATGCATCGTGTCATTCTGCCGCAGGCCGCGCGGCGCATGCTACCGCCCTTCGTCAACCAGTCGGTGCTTCAGATCAAGAACACCTCATTGCTGTCGGTGATCGCGGTGCCGGATCTGATGTATCAGGCGCAGTTGATGGTGTCGGAGACGTTCCGGCCACTGGAGATCTACACCAGCCTCGGCGTCGCCTATTTCGCGATGCTGTATCCGTTGCAGAAGCTGGCGAAGAAACTGGAGCGGCGCGATGATATCTGACGCGCCCAGACGCGCGGAGCTGTCACTCGATCCGCCAATGATCGAGATCGACGAACTGCATAAATGTTATGGCGAGCTCGAGGCGGTGAAGTCGGTCTCGCTCCAGGTCGCACGTGGCGAAGCCCGATTCATCATCGGCCCCAGTGGCTGCGGCAAGTCCACATTCCTGCGCTGCATCAACCTGCTTGAAGTGCCAACACGTGGACGCATGCGTGTGGGTGAAACCAGTATGGCGTTCGGCCCGAATACGAAACCGCTGCCGACGCGCGCGCAGGCGGAATTTCGCGCCCGTGTTGGCATGGTGTTCCAGCAGTTCCATCTGTTTCCACACATGACCGCGCGAGAGAACGTGATGGAGGGGCCGCGCACCGTGAAGCGCTTGCCGATCGCCGAGGCCCGTGACATTGCCGACGAGCTGCTGGCCAAGGTGGGACTGTCGGCCAAGCGCGAGACCTATCCGCGGCATCTGTCGGGTGGTCAGGCGCAGCGTGTGGCCATCGCACGCGCCCTCGCGATGGCCCCCGAAGTGGTGCTGTTCGACGAGGTGACGTCGGCGCTTGATCCGGAGCTGGTCGACGAGGTTCTCGCCGTCATCCGGCAGCTCACCGAGGAAGGCATGACGATGGTCGTCGTGACGCATGAGATGGCGTTTGCCCGCGAGGTCGCCTCTGCGGTCACGTTCATGGATGGCGGCGCGATGGTCGAGCAGGGCTCCGCGGAGCAGATCCTCGAGCACGCGACGAACCCGCGCCTGGTGTCGTTCCTTCGCCGGTTCAGGCGGTGAGGACGGACCGCACGATGCAGCGCTATTCCATCTTCAGTCTGTTGCGCAATGCGATGACCTATCATCGCAACTGGGCCGAGGCCTGGCGCAGCCCCGACCCGAAACCGGCGTACGATGTGGTTATTGTGGGTGGCGGCGGACACGGGCTGGCGACGGCGTACTATCTTGCCAAGGAGCACGGCATCACCAACATCGCGGTGCTAGAGAAAGGCTGGCTGGGCGGCGGCAACACCGGGCGCAACACGACGAACGTGCGGTCCAACTACATCCTGGAACGCAACTCCTACTTCTACGAATTCTCGTTGAAGCTGTGGGAAAAACTCAGCCAGGACCTGAATTACAATGTCATGTTCAGCCAGCGTGGTGTGCTGATCACCGCGCATTTCGATGCACAGACCCAGGCGTTGCTGCGGCGCGGCAATGGCATGCGCGTACTCGGGATAGACGCGGTGTTTCTGAACCGCGAGCAGATGCGCCAGAAGGTGCCGATCATGGACTTCTCGCCCACCGCACGGTTTCCGGTAACGGGCGGTCTGTTGCAGCCGCGTGCCGGGGTTGCGCGTCACGATGCGGTGGCGTGGGGGTTTGCCCGTGGCGCCGATGCGCGCGGTGTCGACATTATCCAGAACTGCGAGGTCACCGGGTTCCCTACGGACGCTGGCCGCGTCACCGGGGTCGAGACGACACGCGGCTTCATCGGGGCGAAGAAGGTTGGCATCGCGGTGGCCGGCCATACCAGTCAGGTTGCCGCGCTCGCGGGGCTGCGGATGCCGATTGAGTCGCATCTGCTGCAGGCGATGGTGACAGAGCCAGTTAAGCCGCTGCTAAACGTTTCACTCTCGTACGGTGCCGGGCATTTCTACACCAGCCAGACTGACAAGGGCGAACTGGTGATGGGCGGCGATCTCGATGGGTACAACTCCTACGCGCAGCGCGGCAACCTGCCGATGGTGGAGCATGTGGCGGCGGCCGCTGTCACCGCGGTGCCGTGCCTGAGCCGGCTGCGCATCATGCGCCACTGGGCAGGAATCGTGGACATGACAATGGACGGCAACCCGATCATCGGCAAAACACCGATCGATGGGTTGTACCTCAATGGCGGCTGGTGCTATGGCGGCTTCAAGGCGACCCCTGGCTCGGGCTGGGTGTTTGCCTACACGATCGCCAATGACCGGCCACACGACCTCAACGCACCGTTCAATCTCGATCGTTTCCGCAACGGCTATACGATCGATGAACGCGGCGTTGGCCCTTATCCACCGTTGCACTGACATTAGCCATGCTGATCCCCTGTCCACATTGCGGTGAACGACCCCACTCGGAATTCATCTATGGCGGCGATGCCACATTATATCGGCCTGCGGATCCCACACGTGTATCAGATATGGAATGGTACGACTACGTGTATCTCCGTACCAATCCACGCGGCCCGCACAATGAATTCTGGCACCACACGTTGGGCTGCGATCAGTGGATTGAAGTGACACGCGACACGCTGACCCATCGTATTCTTGCGGCAGCCGCGATCGGGAGCAGCGCGGCGGGGGACACGCCATGAGCGCGCAGCCGTTTCGTCTCGCGCAAGGTGGACTGATCGCGCGTGACACGGCGCTGCGCTTCGCCTTCAACGGCAGGTCATACACTGGATTCTTGGGTGACACGCTGGCATCGGCGTTGCTGGCCAATGATGTGCGCATCGTCGGGCGCAGCTTCAAATACCACCGGCCACGCGGCGTGTTCGGTCTGGGGGCGGAAGAACCGAACGCACTGGTGCAGCTTGGTGTTGGTGCGCGCAGTGAACCGAACAGCAAGGCGACGCAGACGGAGCTGTACGATGGGCTGGTGGCGGCAAGTCAGAATTGCTGGCCCACGGTGGAGTTTGATCTTGGCAGTGTGACCGGACTGTTCGGTCGGCTGTTTCCAGCAGGCTTCTACTACAAGACCTTCATGTGGCCACCCGGCCGCTGGATCGCGTGGGAACCGCTCATCCGCCGTATGGCTGGTCTGGGTAAGGCGTCATTGTTGCCCGATCCGGATCGTTACGAGCACCGTCATGCGCATTGCGACGTCCTTGTGGTGGGCGCCGGTGCCACGGGTCTCGCGGCGGCACTGGCCGCCGGGCGCAGTGGAGCACGCGTAATTGTCCTGGATGATGGCTCCCGGCCCGGTGGTTTGCTGCTGACCGAGCGCCGGATGGTCAGCGACCGCGCAGCCGTGGACTGGGTCAGTGACGCCGAGGCGGAGCTGCAGGCAATGCCGGAGGTGCGTCTGCGCAACCGCACCACCGCGTTCGGTTATTACGACCACAACCAGATCGGCGCCGTCGAGCGCGTGGCGGATCATCGGCCGGCCCGACACGGGGAGCCGCGCCTACGGGTCTGGCACATCCATGCGCGCGAGGTGGTTCTGGCGACCGGCGCACATGAGAGGTCATTGGTGTTCGGAAACAATGACCTGCCCGGCGTGATGCTGGCTTCCGCCGCACGGGGCTATCTCAATCGCTATGCGGTGCGGCCGGGTCGTTCAGCGGTTGTGTTCACCAACAATGATTCGGCCTATGCGGCGGCATTGGATCTGCAAGCCGAGGGTATCGCGGTGCAGGCGGTCGTCGATCTGCGGCCGGCGCCTCCGGGCGCGCTGATCGCGCGACTTGCGGCCGCGGGGATCGAGCAACTGGCGGGCAGCGCGGTGGTGCATGCGCTGGGGCAGCGTACGGTGCACGGGGTCTGCATCGCGAAGCTGGATGATGCGGCGCGGCCGATCTCGCAGCCACATCGCATCGACTGTGATCTGTTGTGCGTCTCCGGCGGATGGAATCCAGCGGTGCATTTGCATGCGCAAGCACGCGGACGCCCCGTCTTCGATGACACCGTCATGGCCTTCGTGCCGGGGGCTGCTGTGCAGGCGGAACGATCGGCCGGTGCGGCGCGCGGCAGTTTTGCGCTGGCGGCCTGCCTCGCGGAGGGTGCTGCCGCGGGCGCCGCCGCCGCGGAGGCCGCCGGTTTCCGCGCGCCAGTAGCCGCGGATTTGCCGTTGGTCGTGGAACCTGCCATGGGATCTGCCGCACCGGCATGGCACATCGCGCCTGCCCCACGATGCCGGCGAAAGCGCTTCGTTGACCTGCAGAATGACGTCACCGACGCGGACATCGCTCTGGCCGTGCGCGAGGGGTACCGCTCGGTCGAGCACGTCAAGCGCTACACCACACTGGGCATGGGCACCGACCAGGGCAAGACGAGCAACGCGATCGGGTTCGCACATGTCGCGGCGTCGTTGGGCACGGATATATCCGAGGTCGGAACGACGGCCTACCGGCCGCCCTATGTGCCGGTAGCGCTAGGGGGTCTGGCGGGAACCGAGGGGGGGCGGCATTTCGCACCGGACCGGCTGACCCCGATGCATGACTGGCACGTGGCGGCTGGTGCGGTCATGGCACAGTCGGGGGTCTGGCTGCGGCCGCAGTGCTATCCGCGCGGTGCGGAAACGCTCGACGACGCGGCGAGGCGGGAGTCGCGCGCGGTGCGCGAGAGGGTCGGACTTGTCGATATCTCGACGCTGGGGAAGTTCGAGCTGTTCGGGCCCGACACGGCGGAATTTCTGGAGCGTGTCTACATCAATCGATGGCGCAGCCTCAAGCCAGGCCGCTGCCGCTACGGCGTGATGCTGCGCGAAGACGGCATGGTCTTCGATGATGGCACCACGACCCGTCTTGGCGAGAACCACTACTTCATGACCGCGACGACGGGCCAGGCACCCTTGGTCGGTCGCCGGCTCCAGTATTGGCACAAGGTGTTATGGCCTGACCTCGACCTACGAATTGTATCGGTTAACGATCAATGGGCGGGGGTTGCGCTTGCTGGCCCGGACAGCAGTAACGTGCTCGCACGCGTGATAGAAAACGCGGACCTTGGGCCCGCGGCACTGCCATACATGGCAATGACCACGGGCCAGGTCGCCGGCGTCATGGCCCGCGTCCTTCGTATCAGCTTTTCCGGCGAGCTGGCCTACGAAATCTATGTGCCCGCCGGCTACGGCACGCGGCTGTGGGAAGCGCTGCTGACGGACGGGGCCGAGTACGGCATTACGCCCTACGGAACCGATGCGATGAACGCACTGCGGATCGAAAAGGGCCATGTGGCCGGTGGTGAGCTCAACGGACGCGTGACCGCCGGCGATCTTGGGCTTGGGCGCATGATGAAAGCCGATCAGGACTTCATCGGCCGCCGATCGCTGGCCCGTCCGGGCCTGAACGCGCCTGATCGCTGGCAGTTGGTGGGCGTGGTGCCCGAGGACGGCAAGACGACGCTGCCGCCGGGCGCGAAGATCGTCGCGGACCGCACTGATCGATACGTGGGGGAGCTGACATCCACCACATGGAGCCCGACGCTCGGGATGCCGATTGCGCTCGGCCTGGTCGCCGGCGGTCGCGCACGTCATGGCGAAGGCATGACCGCGGTGGCTCCGCTGATGGGGCGGTCCGTGCGGGTCGTGTTGCGCAGCCCGGTTTTCTTTGATCCGGAGGGGACGCGTCTGCATGTCTGAGACGATACCGATACGGTCACCACTTGTAGGCGTGCCGCGCCTCGGTGGCAGCGCGGCACTCACCGTGGCGGAACAGCCTGGGAGCACGCTGCTGCATCTCGAGGGCGCTCGGCATGGCACCGAACTCGGCGCGGTCCTCTCCACGCTGGGCCTCGCGGACATACCCGCCATCGGTGCAAGTGGCGGACGGGATGGCGCTTCGTTACTTGGCATCGGCCCATCGATCTGGCTGCTGGTGATGGAGCCGGGCACCGCGTTGCCATCGACCCTTACCGCGGGTGGAGCGATCGGATCGGCGTTCACCGTGGCGCTCGATGCCAGCCATGCGTATACGCGTATCGCGATCGCCGGCCCCAAGGCGAGCGAACTGCTTGCGAAGGGCTGCGCTATCGATTTGCATCCGCGACGATTCCTGCCCGGTGGCTGTGCCGTGGCGGCGCTGGCGGGCATGCGCTGCACCATCTGGCGCGTGGCACATGAGGCGTTCGAAATCCTGATCGGACGCAGCTATGCCGTCTCGCTATGGGAATGGCTGCGCGACGTGACGGCTGAATACGATGCGCATCCGGACAGGGCGGAGCGCGACGGATAAACCTGGGGCTTCAACATCACAAAGGGGACAACCATGCAAACACGCCTCCTGGCCATGCTGGCCATCCTCGCAACGGCGACACTCGCCACCGCGGCGCATGCGGCCGACATGCCGTCGGTGTGGACCCAGATCATGTCGACGAAGAAGCTGCGGGTCTGCGTCATCCCGTCCTACCAGCCCTATGCATGGAAGGATGCAACCGGCACCTGGCAGGGCTTTGCGCCGGAGATGGCCCGCGATGTGGCGAAGGATTTGCACGTCGATCCCGAGTTCGTCGAGACGACTCAGGGCACGATCGTCCTCGATCTACAAAGCAACAAATGCGACACGTATTTCGCGTTCAACGCGACGCCCGAACGCGCCCTGGCGATCGATTTCGCGGGGCCGATCTACACGCTTGGCTTCATCTTCATCGATCGCAAAGGATGGACGCCACCAGGCCATCGCTGGGTGGACTTCAATGATCCGAAGATCGGCATCTGCTACGTCATCGGCGCCAGTCAGGAACAGCAGCTCAAGCGGTTCGATCCAAAGGCGAACCTGATCGGCCTTGCCAAGGTGGATGACTGCCTGCTGGCGGTACAAAGTGGGCGGGCGGACACCTATCTTGCCGCAACGCTCGACGGGTTGGTGACCAAGCAGAAGAATCCGCAACTTGGCGAGCTGGTCTTCCCGCAACCGGCCAATGCGCTGCCGTCCTATGCAGGTATCCGCATCGATTCGGACGGGCGCTTCCAGAAGTTCATGCAGCGCTGGTCAGAGTACAACCGTGCCAACGGCAATGTCGGGCAATGGTTGATCGGTGCGTTAGCGAAATACGGCGTCGATCCCGCGACCATCCCCGCCGACATCCAGTTCTGAGGTGCCATCATGATTCCGAGTAAAGACAAGCTCACGATCTGCTTTGCCCATGTCGCCTACCAGCTTCGACAATGCTTCGCGATGCTGGAGACCGGCATCAACAGCTTTGAAGTGCGCGACCGGGAGACACTGGATCGCCAGATCGCCGAGGCGGATGTGCTGGTGATTTCGGGCCTTTGGCGGAACGATCTGCTGGAACGCGCGCCGCGCCTGCGCTTCATCCAGTCCATCGGCGCGGGAACCGATCAGTTTTCGCGCGAGGCGTTGGCGAAGCAGGGCGTTCGCCTCGCGAGCGCGCGTGGGGTCAACGCCCGCGCGGTTTCGGAACATGCAATGGCGCTGATCCTGGCGTTGAGCCGACGCCTGCCGGAGGCCCGCGACAATCAGGGCAAGCAGGTCTGGCGCGGCATGATCGGCGACCTGGAGGGACGCGAGGACGAGCTTGGCGGTAAGACACTTCTGGTTGTCGGGCTCGGTCAGATTGGCGGACGGCTGGCCCAGCTTGCCAAGGCGTTCGACATGAACGTGATCGGTCTCAGGCGAGATCCGGCAGCGGGTGCCGGCTCCGCCGATGCAGTCCATACCATGAGCAAGCTCAAGACATTACTGCCGCAAGCTGACTTCGTCGCCCTTACCTGCCCATTGACGCCAGAGACCGAGGACCTCATCGATGCCGAAGCGCTTGGGCTGATGAAACCATCGGCTCACCTGGTCAATGTCGCCCGCGGGCGGTGCGTCAACGAAGCGGCGCTAGTCAGCACGCTTGCTGCACGAGGCATCGCCGGCGCCGGGATCGACGTGACGACAGACGAACCGCTCGCCGCTGGCTCACCGCTTTGGGCCATGGAGCATGTATTGCTGACGCCTCACACGGCCGGTGAAACGCGACGCTATGAGGACAATGTACTCGCGATCATGCAGGACAACCTCGAAAGGCTTTGGCGGGGGGAGAAGAGTTTGCGCAATCAAATCGTCTAGGTCCTGGCATGCTGCTGCCCTCAGGAAAGGAAGTGCAACGGGCGGCGGCGTGGGCGTGAGCTAGTCGATCCTCACTCAGGTTTCTGCCTTGGTGGGCCTCGCTCGACTCTGGCGTGTTCCGTGCCGCATCGCGGACGGGTCAGCTACCCTCCGGCCGGTGTACTATCGCGTTACCGAATGTTCGCAACTGCCGATCTGTTGATGGCGAAGCGGCTGCTTGACCAACTTTGTAAGTCCGGACGCAGCTAAGCTGCTAGCCAGACAGCGAGTGCGCGCACTGCGGAATATAGGTTTCATAGGGAACGACGTAGAATTCGGACACTCGCCAAGAGTTCGCTAAGGGTCACCCACAGCGATCGGACCGTGCAGACGCAAATGGTTGCGATCACCGCCCCATGGACGGGAACGTCAGCTATCGCCGTCCGATTGCCAGAAGCGGACCTGCTACTTCGGCCGGACCGGCCTGAGCCGAATATCCGCTTTTACGGCATCCTGGCTCGGAACCGAAAAGGCTCTCCATCCATAAGGGAAATTCAAGCTGACCCGCGACCCCCGCGGCAGTCGCTGGTGGCGAACGGACCGCCAGCTCAGCCGGTCAGAAAGCCACGGATCTCCGTGGCAATGTCCGCGGCATGCGTCTCGAGCGCGAAGTGACCGGTCTCGAAGAAGCGAACGACGGCGTTCGGCATGTCCCGCTTGAAGGCCAGCGCACCCGCCGGCAGGAAGAACGGATCGTTCCTGCCCCACACCGCCAGAAGGCGCGGCTGATGGGTCCGGAAATAGCTCTGAAAAGTCGGATAGAGCGCAATATTGCTCTGGTAATCGCCGAACAGATCGAGTTGCACCTGATCGGCGCCAGGACGCGCGAGATAGAAATTGTCGAGCGTCCAGCCATCCGGGGATACCGCGGTCGCGTCGGTGACACCGTGGGTGTATTGCCAATGGGTCGTTTCGGGCTTGAGAAACGTGCGCAGCGCTTCTCGGTTGGCCGCGGAGGCATCCTGCCAATAGGCGCGGATCGGGTTCCAGCCGTCGCTCAGGCCTGCCTCATAGGCGTTGCCATTTTGCGAGATGATCGCGGTGATACGATCGGGATGCTTTACGGCAAGACGGAACCCGGTCGGCGCGCCGTAGTCGAAGACATAGACGGCGAAATGCGCGAGCCCGATCACCTCGGTGAAGCGGTCAATGACGCTGGCCAGATGGTCAAAGGTGTAGGTGAAGCGGGGGCGCGCCGGCATGTCCGACTGGCCGAAGCCAGGCAGGTCGGGTGCCACCAGGCGGAAGCGATCGGCGAGCAATGGGATGAGATCCCGGAACATATGGCCAGCGCTGGGAAAGCCATGCAGCAACAGGATCGCGGGGGCTTCGGCAGCACCGGCCTCGCGATAGAAGACCTTGAAACCGTCGACATCGACTGTGCGGTATTTGATGGCAGTCATGGCGCGTTGTGCTCCTGTATCGTCGCTTGGTGAGCCGGCGCGGAACGGCGGGTCACCCGCCCGCGGTTGCACGAACCGCATCGAGAATGATCTCGACAACAGGGCCCGGTGCGGTGACGCTTGGCGTGTGGTCGACGGGATGCTCCCGCGTGCGCGCGTTCATTCGCTGCGCCATGAACAACTGTGTTTCGCGCAAGATCATGTGGTCCTGTTGCGCGACCAGAAACCAGCTCAGCCGATCTTTCCACAGGGGGCGGCCCACCTTGACGGTGATGCAGGACAACGCAAGCGGACGCTGCACCGCGGCCAGCACGGCACGTTCGTCAGCACTTGCATTGGGCGCGAAAGCCGATGCGAACGCATCCTGCGGTAGCCAGATGAGACCGTGGCTGTCCGGCGCGAGTTTCGGTGCTTTGGGGTGCGGCGCGACGCGATTGAAAACCTCGGCAACCGTTTCGCCTTCATCCGGTGCGAGCGCGCTGACGTAAACCAGCGCCCTGACCTTTTCCGCGCGGGTTCCCGCGATCACAGCGCCAGCGTAGGCATGACCCGCAAGCACGACGGGACCATCAATTCGTTCCAGCACGCGATCGAGTGCAGTAACGTCGTCCGCAAACGACGTGAGGGGCAGCGGCGCCGCGCAGGCGGTAATTCCCTTGGCACGCAGCCCGACAATCACCTTGCTCCAGCTCGACCCATCAGCCCAGGCGCCATGCGCGAGCACCACGTTTGCCAGCTTTTCCGTCATCGCTTTGCTCCTTTCCGCCGCGATCCGAGGCACCAGCAACAGGTGTGGCAGGGATCACGCGGCGCGCTGTGTCATCACTCCCGGGCGCCGTGGCGTGCGACGAGCTGATCGGCAACGTCGTTGAGCGTGTCACCAACAATATGCGGTTGCGGGCCGACACTCAGCACATCGTTCCAGGGGCGTCGGATCAAAGCGGCCTGCCAGCCCGCGGCCACGGCACCGAGCGTGTCCCAGGTATGGCAGGCGATCAGGCAGAAATCCGAAGGTTTCCCGCCCAGCTCCTTCTCGACATAGGCATAGGTCTCGGGCGCCGGCTTGTGGCGATGCACGCCATCGGCGCTAAAGCGACGCTCGAACAGCTCGGTGATGCCACCATGCGCGAGCTGGCGTTCCTGCACGTCGAGCAGATTGTCGGTCAGGGTGAACAGCCGAAAGCCGGCGTGCCGAAGTTTCCGTAGCGCGCCTGGCACTTCCGGATGCGGCGGCATGGTCGAGAACTTCTCGGTCAGCTCCTTGCGGTCGGCAGCGCCGATTTTGATGCCACGCACATCCGCCAGCATCTTCATCACCGCGCCGCCGATATCGGTGAAGGGCACGTAGGTGTTCGCGGCGGTCAACGCCGCGGAATACATGATGAAGTTGGCGAACCACAGCCGCATGGCAAGCTTGTCGCCGAAGATCCGCTCGAAGGTCGGCACCATGGTCTCGAGATCGAGCAGCGTTTCGTTCACATCGAATACGATATTCGGCAGAGCAGCCATCGAGGACCTCCGGGATGATGGGCACGGGCCGGTGCCCATGCCGTGGGTTGCCGCGGCCCGCACATGGCAGCGCGGCGGTGTCGCGCCTGTTTCGCTCCGTCTGCGCCTTGCTTCCGGCCACGCTGCCCTCGCGACATGAGGCGGCGGCCCAGAGCTACTAGACACGTCCGGCATCTTCATTGTCCTCGAGACAACAAGTTGTCCAAAACTGTCGCAAAAAGGCCTAGTTTACGTGTATGTGAACTGCCAGGATTCATCGACTGGGGCCTTATGGACAACACGTGTCGCAGATCTGTCACAACGCCGCACGACCAGTATTGTGCCGAATGCGAACAACAGGGGGTGCCGGTGCCAGAAAAAACCCGGGACGCCATCGGGCCACGCCTGCGACATATTCGGCAGGCACAGGGGATGACAGTCGAGGCGCTGGCGTCGGCGGCCGGGCTGGACAAGGGCTTTCTCTCCCGTCTGGAGCGAGGCACCAAGCAGCCTTCGATCGCGACCGTGTTGCGCCTGTCAGCCGCGCTCAAAATGCCCGTCGGCCAATTGTTTGGAGAGCAGACCGCTGCGGATACGGTTCGCGTCAGCCGCGCCTCGGGGCGCGCACGCTCCGAGCAGGAGAACGGCTATGGCTTCGAACTGCTGACGCCGAAAGGCAGCCTGATGGAAGGGTTCCTCTTCGAGCTTGGCGCGGAATTCGGCGGCACCTGGCAGCAGCACGACGGTGACGAAATGTTCTTCGTGCTTACCGGGACCGTTGAGATGCGGACGCCGGATCGCAGCTTTGTGCTGGAACCCGGCGATTGCGCGTATTTTCCGGGCCATCTCGCCCATTCCATGCGCCGGCTCGGACCGGAGCCTGCGACAGCACTCATCACGGTTGCGCGAAGCGAGCGCACCAAGACGACCGGCCGCGCGGTGCAACGCCAAACCGCCGCGCCCGCCAGGCGTCAGGCGGTTCGCACGTAGGCGCGCACACCACACCGGCCCACCCGGCGCAGAGGCGTCCCTCAAGGCGCCAGCCTGAGCCCCTGCGGCCGGATCATCCCATCCGGCGTCGGCGTGAACCCCGACAGCTTGTCGGTCATCCCGTACAGCCACTTCACATGGTACAGTACGATGTGCGGCCGGTCCTCTAGATAGATGTCCGACAACTGCTGATACAGCGCCTGCCGCTGCGCCACGTCCGGCGTGCCCCGCGCGCGCACCAGCAGGTCATCGAACGTGGGGTTGCAGTATTTGCCCCAGTTCAGGAAGCCGTCGCAGGCCTCCCAGATCGCGACATTGCCGTCCGGGTCGGCGCGGCCGCTCCACAGCACCAAGGCCGCCTGATAGGCGCCGGCCTTGGTGGCGTTGGTCAGGGCGTTGGACTCCATCGCCTGCAGCTTGATGTCGAAGCCGGCCGCGGCCGCCATCGACTGCACGACCTCGCCGACCTGGGTCTCCACCGGGCTGTTGCCGGTGATCAGGGTGAAGCCGGGATGCGGCACCGCGGCCTGTGCCAACAGCGCCTTGGCTTTCGCCACATCACGCGGCGGCACCGGACGGTGGGGGTTCCAATAGCGCGAGCCAGGGGCCTCGAACTGATTGGAAGGGGTGAACTGGCCGTCCATCACCACCTGGTTCAGGGCAACGCGGTCGATGCTGGCCTCCAGCGCCGCACGCACACGTGGATCCTTCCCCAGGGGGCCGGGGTCGGCGAGGTTGATCGACAGCGCATAGAATGCCAGCGCGGTGGCGCTGATCAGCTTCAGGCGCGGGTTGGCCTTCACCTTGGCCGCATCGGTGGGCGCCATGCGCTCGATCAGGTCCAGTTTGCCGGTTTGCAGATTGACCAGCCGCACCGTCGTGTCGGGCATTGGCCGATAGATGATGCGGTCGAGTGAGATCGCCTTGGCATTCCAGTAGCCAGGGAAGCGGTCGACCACGATTCGGTCCTGGGCGACACGCTCCGTCAGCTTGAACGGGCCGGCGCAGGGCAGCACGTGTTCAATATTCGCCGCCGCCGCCGCCATTGCCTTGGGCGACATCATCATGCCGGCGCGGTCTGACAACACGGCAACCAGCGGGGCATACGGCTTCGACAGGCGCAGCCGCACCGTGTGGGGATTCACCACCTCGACGGCGCTGACCGGGCCCAGTTCGCCCTTTCGCACGCTTTCGGGCGCGGTCTTGTAGCGCACCAGGTTCGCACGGACCGCCTCAGCATCCATCAGCGTGCCATCCTGGAAATGCACCCCGTCGCGCAGAGTGAGGGTCAGTGCCAGGTTGTCGGGCGACCACTGCCAAGACGTGGCGAGCTGTGGAATGAAGTTGTCCTGCGCATCCAGATCGACCAACTTGTCGCAGGTGGCGGCGAAGACGATTCGGCCGACGAAAGTGCCACTGCGGGCGGGATCCAACGAGTCGGGGTCCTCATTCAAGCCGATTCGCAGTGTGCCACCGGCAAATGCCGCACCGATAAAGGCTGGCCCGGCCAGCACGGAGAACAGTACGAGGACGGACAGCAGGCGGCGCATCGATAGCTCCCCGGAGTGTCACAACAATGCTGCGTCATGTCCGGCATCTAGGCCAGGGTTATCCGTGAATCCGGCGTTTTCCGACCACTGTCTGTCATCGAACCTTCACAAAAGTGCAATCGAGGAGTCTCGGGCCGTCCCTAGGTTCCGGCCCGCCAGCCGGCGGCGCACCTCGCGGCGCACGGCGGGTCCCTGGGGGTTTGAGGAGACACCGAATGACATTCAGAACCACGGCGCTGGCCATTGCATTGGCCGGCTTCAGTTTTGCCGCGCATGCCCAGACGCAGATCACCGGGGCGGGGTCGACCTTCGCCGCACCGATCTACGGCAAGTGGGCCGAGGCCGGCGCGACGGCGACGGGTGTGAAGTTGAACTACCAGGCGATCGGGTCGGGCGCCGGCATTAACCAGATCAACAACCGGACCGTCGACTTCGGCGCCTCCGACATGCCGGTGAAGGCCGAGGACCTGACCGCGCACAAGCTGATGCAGTTCCCCACCGTGATCGGTGGCGTGGACATCATCGTGAACCTGCCGGGCATCAAGGCAAACGAGCTGAAGCTGACCGGGCCGGTGCTGGCCGACATCTATTTGGGCAAGATCACCAAATGGAATGACCCGGAAATCGCCAAGATCAACGCGGGCATGAAGCTGCCGTCGCTGGCGATCGCAACCGTGCATCGCGCCGACGGGTCGGGCACGACGTTCGTGTTCACCGACTATCTGAGCATGCAGAGTGCGGAATGGAAGTCAAAGGTCGGGTCGTCGACCTCGGTGGCGTGGCCGAATGGCGCTGGCGGCAAGGGCAGCGACGGTGTCGCGGCGACCGTGCAGCACATCCCGGGCGGCATTGGCTATGACGAGAGCGCCTATGCCGAGCAGAACCACCTGACCACGGCGTTGATGATGAACAAGGCCGGCAAGTTCGTTGCGCCGACCATGGCGGCGTTCGTCGCGGCGGCCGGCAATGCCGATTGGTCGAAGGTGCAGAACTTTGCCATCGACTTGAACGACCAGCCGGGTGCGGCGAGCTGGCCGATCGAGAGCGCGACCTTCGTGCTGCTGCCGTTGGATCCGAAGGATGAGAAGCAGAGCACCGCAGTGAAGAAGTTCTTCGATTGGGGCTTCGAGCACGGCGACGACATCGCCACGTCGCTGCTCTACATTCCGCTGCCGCAGAGCGTGCACGCCGCGATCCGGACGGCCTGGAAGGCTGTGCCGGGGACGATGTGAGGCTGACGAGGGGTCGACTGATCCTCCCCCTCCCTTTGTGGGAGGGGGAAATTTGTTGAGTGGGATTTGAACGTGCAACAAGCCATTATCATACCCGCCTCCGGACGCGCACGCCGCGGATTCGGCGACGCGGTGTTCGCCACAACGGCGCGCGCCTCGGGCGGGTTGGTGCTGCTGCTGCTGGGTGGCATCATCCTGTCGCTGTTCATCGGCGGGATCGCCGCGTTCCGTGAATTCGGACCCGGCTTCGTGTTCTCCACGGAGTGGGACCCGGTGCACCAGAAGTTCGGTGCGCTGGTGTCGATCTATGGCACGCTGATCACCTCGGCGATCGCACTGGTGCTGGCGGTGCCGGTGGCGTTTGGCGTCGCATTCTTCCTGACCGAGCTGGCACCGGCCTGGATGCGCCGACCGGTGGGCACCGCGATCGAACTGCTGGCCGCGGTGCCATCGATCATCTATGGCATGTGGGGTTTCTTCGTGATCGTGCCGATCATGTCGAGCACGATCCAACCCGCCATCATCAACTTCTTCGATGGCATCCCGGTACTGCAGGACCTGTTCGCCGGACCGCCGTTCGGCACCGGCATCTTCACCGCCGCGCTGATCCTGGCGGTGATGGTGATCCCGTTCGTCGCGGCCACGATGCGCGACGTGTTCGATACGGTCCCGGCCGTTTACAAGGAGTCCGCCTATGGCGTCGGCTGCACCACCTGGGAGGTGATGCGCTCGATCGTGCTGCCGTATACGCGGGTGTCGGTCGTCGGTGGCATTATGCTGGGACTGGGCCGCGCGCTGGGCGAGACGATGGCGGTGACTTTCGTGATCGGCAACGCCGACCGGATTTCGGAGACAGTGTTTGGCTCGGGCAACACCATCGCGTCGATCGTGGCGCTGGAGTTTCCCGAAAGCCCGCAGGGCAGCCTGAAGCTGGCGTCGTTGCTGGCGCTTGGGTTCATCCTGTTCGTGATCTCGTTCATCGTGCTGGCGATCTCGCGCATGTTGCTGAAGCCGAAAGCGACGGGGGGCTGAGCATGAGTGTGACCATCATGGGCGGCGGCATCCCCGGCGCGGCGAAGAACGAGGCGGTGGCGCGGTCGCTAGGGCGCCGGCGGCATCTGACCAATCTGTTCGTCAAGGCGCTGTGCATCACGGCAACCGTGATCGGACTGCTGCTGCTGGCCTCGATCTTGGCCACGCTGCTGTGGAATGGCCTGGCCGGGCTGTCGCTGAATGTATTCGTGACCGATACGAAGCCGCCCGGATCGCATGGCGGGCTACTGAACGCCATCATCGGCACGTTGATCCAGACGGCGCTTGGCACCGTGATCGGCACGCCGATCGGGCTGATGGTGGGCACCTATCTGGCGGAATATAGTCGGGGGTCACAAATCTCGAATGTCGTGCGCTTCGTGTCCGACGTGCTGCTGTCGGCGCCATCGATCCTGATCGGGTTGTTCATCTACCAGTTGCTGGTGGAACCGATGGGTGGGTTCTCCGGCATTGCGGGCAGCCTGACGTTGGCGGTAATCGTGATCCCGATCGTGGTACGCACGACCGAGGACATGCTGCGGCTGATCCCGGCAACGTTGCGCGAGGCGGCGATCGGGCTGGGCGCGCCGAAATGGAAGATGATTACGCTGGTGTGCTACCGCGCGGCGATGGACGGCATTGTGACGGGCGTGTTGCTGGCGGTGGCACGCATCGCCGGCGAGACGGCGCCGCTGCTGTTTACCAGCCTGGGCAACTCCTCGGGTCTCGGCAATCTGGCGACCCCGATGGCCAGTCTGCCCGTGACCATCTATCAATATGCGGGTTCGGCGTTCGACGATTGGGTGCAGCTCGCCTGGGTGGCGGCGCTGCTGATCACGGTGGGCGTGCTGGCGATCAACGTCACTGCACGCTTGGCGCTGCGCGGAAAGAAATAACCACGATGAGCACCACGATGGGCGAACAGCAAGGCCAGCGATCGGCGAGCTTCGGCGGCGTGCAGGCACGCGCCACCGCGAAGATCAACGAGGCACGGATCTCGATCCGCAAGCTGGATTTCTACTACGGCGACAACAAGGCGCTGAAGCAGATCCATCTGGACCTGCCGGAACGGCAGGTGACAGGCATGATCGGCCCGTCGGGCTGCGGCAAATCGACGCTGCTGCGGGTGCTGAACCGGATGTACGATCTGTATCCCGGGCAGCACGCCGAGGGCGAGGTGATGATGGATGGGACGAACATCATCGCGCCGTCGGTCGACCTGAATTCCTTGCGCGCACGGATCGGAATGGTGTTCCAGAAGCCGACGCCGTTCCCAATGACGATCTACGACAACATTGCCTTCGGCGTGAAGCTGCACGAGAAGCTGTCGCGCGCGGCGATGGATGAACGGGTGGAGTGGTCGCTGACCCGCGCGGCGCTGTGGGGCGAGGTGAAGGACCGGCTGCAGACCAGCGCGATGGGGTTGTCGGGCGGACAGCAGCAGCGATTGTGCATCGCGCGTACCATCGCGGTGCGGCCGGAGGTGATCCTGTTCGACGAGCCGACCAGCGCGCTGGATCCGATCAGCACGCTGAAGGTGGAAGAGCTGATCGACGAACTGAAGCACGACTTCACCATCGCCATTGTGACGCACAACATGCAGCAGGCGGCACGCTGCGCGGACCAGGTGGCGTTCTTCTATCTGGGCGAGATGGTGGAGGTGGCGCCGGCGGCGCAGTTGTTCACCGCGCCGAAGGAACGCCGCACGCAGGAATACATCACTGGCCGGTTCGGCTGAGGGAGTACACACGATGTCCGAAGCCCCGGAGCATCTGGTCAAGAGTTACGATCAGGAATTGAAGCGTCTCGGCAATCTGATCACCGAGATGGGTGGGATTGTCGAAAGCCAGGTGGCGGATGCCGCCATCGCGATCTTGCAGCGCGACTCCGAGATCGCGACGCGTGTGGTGGAGACCGACCCTAAGGTCGATGCGATTGAGCGCGAGGTGGAGCAGTTCGTCATTCGCATGCTGGCGCTGCGTCAGCCGCTCGCGGCCGACCTGCGCAATATCGTCGCGGCGCTGAAGATCACTGGCGACCTGGAGCGCATCGGCGATTACGCCGCCAACGTGGCGAAGCGCAGCATCGTGCTCAGCCAGTTCAATCTGTCGCTGAGCCTGTCCGGCCTGGGCCACATGGCACAATTGGTGCAGGGCAACCTGAAGCTGATCATCGATGCGGTCAGCGAGAACGACGCCGAGAAGGCGATCCAGGTTTGGCGGTCGGACCAGATGATCGATGATCTGTACAACACGGTGTTTCGTGAGCTGATCACTTACATGATGGAAGATCCGCGCAACATCACGCCGTGCACACACTTGTTGTTTATCGCAAAGAATCTGGAACGAATCGGCGATCATGCGACAAATATCGCCGAGACTGTGCACTACGCGGTGAAGGGTGAGCCGCTGACCGAAATGCGGCCCAAGGGCGACACATCGGCCTATGCCGTGGTGCGTCCGCGTGAGTGACGCGCGTGATGGCAATGCAAGGAGCTTCCATGCCTGACGGACTCTCTGGCCTGTCCAAGCCCCTGGTGCTGGTGGTGGAGGATGAGGCGGCACTGGCCACCATGTTACGCTACAATCTGGAAAAGCAGGGCTTCCGCGTGGAGGAAGCGGCGGACGGGCAGGAAGCGCTGACCCGCATCGCCGAGACGCCACCGGATCTGGTGCTGCTGGACTGGATGCTGCCGGTGATGTCGGGCATCGAGGTGTGCCGGCAGATCCGCCGCCGCCCGAGCACGCGCGACCTGCCGGTGATCATGGTGACGGCGCGCACGGAGGATCAGGACGCCGTGCGCGGGCTGAACACCGGGGCCGATGATTACATCACGAAGCCGTTCAATATGGAGGCACTACTGGCACGCATGCGCGCGCTGCTGCGCCGGGCGAACGCGGTGCCGACGAAGGGGCAGTTGAGCTTTCACGACATCAACCTGGACCTGGCGGCGCATCGGGTGAGCCGCAATGGCCGGCCGGTGCATCTGGGGCCGACCGAGTTCCGGCTGCTAGAGTTCTTCATGCAGCATCCGCGGCGGGTGTTCTCGCGCGAGGAAGTGCTGGACGCGGTGTGGGGGCCGGACCTCCACGTGGAGCCGCGCACGGTGGACGT
>Ga0210386_10000406_pt1 | contig 40033 bp, 33 predicted proteins | sample IncBWH32OmetaG_FD_160091 | JGI IMG/M metagenome (GOLD analysis project Ga0210386, IMG submission 160091) | Forest soil microbial communities from Barre Woods Harvard Forest LTER site, Petersham, Massachusetts, United States - Inc-BW-H-32-O ...
TCCCCATTGTTGTATAGCCGTTTCGATTGCATGGTGACTTCGGTTACGATCGTCTCGATGATGCGGGCTCCCGCCTTCCCATCCCATTTCTCGGGGGCGCATCCGCTGTATTGTTTCTGTCGCTGTGTTTTTACGGCTTGATGAATATCTTCACTACTGGTTCCGGCAATCACGTTTGTGCCGCACGTAACGGTGACAGGTCTTTCCGTGCTCTCCCGGACGGTCACGCAGGGAACCCCGAGGCAAGTGGTCTCCTCCTGAATTCCTCCTGAGTCCGTAACCACGATTTCAGCGTGTTTCATGAACCAGAGGAAATCCAGATATGCGACGGGGCCAAGAATATGAATCCCGTTGGATGGCGGAGCTTGCTCATGCCCGTTTGCTGCAGGATTTCCATTCTGCGCTTGGAAGTAGGAATCCAAACCGAATTCGCTGATGCGCTTTTGCGTTCTGGGATGCGCCGAAAAGAAAATTGGTCGCGAATTCGACAGTTCCTGCAAGCCGTCCAGGATGCTCAGAAAAGTTTCCCGATTATCCACATTCGATGGGCGGTGCAAGGTGAGCAACGCATAAGGGCGCACACCGTTTTTTGCGGATCCATTGGTGAGCCCAAACTGTTCCAGGATTTTCGACTGGCTCGCTTTTTCCTGAGAGGCCAGCAGGGAATCGATCATGGTGTTTCCGACGAAGTGGATTCGTTCCTGGGCGACTCCTTCGCGACACAGGTTCTGCACGCCGCTCTCTTCGGTCACGAAATGTAGGTCTGAAAGGTGGTCGGTAATGATGCGATTGATTTCCTCGGGCATTGCGCGATCGAACGAGCGCAGCCCGGCTTCAACGTGCGCGATGATGGGGCGTGCTCCGCTTGCGTCATAGGAAATTTTGGCGGCCACGAGGGCGCAGGCCACCGTGGAATTCACGTCGCCGACCACGATCAGCGCGTCGGGCTTTTCCTGCTGCAGCACTTCCTCAAAACGGCGCATGATTTCCGCCGTCTGCGCAGCGTGCGAGCCGGATCCAATTCCCAGATGCACGTCGGGCTTAGGAAGTTCCAGGTCCACGAAAAACGATCCGGACATGGCCTCATCGTAGTGCTGTCCAGTGTGAACAAGGATGGTCTGGATCTTCTCCGTTTCCACCGGTTGTTTCGAGGCAGACAGCCCCGCGCTCTTGCGATTGTGTTCCCGCATCGCAACGATCATGGGCGCGGCCTTCATGAAGTTCGGCCTTGCTCCAACGACAATCATGATTTTCATAAGGGGGGTCCTGGAAAGAAAAAAATCAGAGTCGACTATTCCAACGATGGTTCCAACCGTGGTGGTTTAAGGAGTGGTCCTTAATTATTCGCGTTCCCAGTTGGCAAACGCGTAGAGAAGCCAGCCGAGTTCGTAGGGGCGGCACTCATGCAAAACGATCAGGCCGTTGCGTGATTCACGATCCTCGCGGCCAGTCAGGAAATTCGCGGCGAGGTTCCAATACCTGTAGGGCTTGGTTCTCCCAATGCAGCGCCAGACAACGTTCGCGGAATCGTCCTTCATGTTGATGCCGAGCTCGTTGTCATCAATCCATTCCAGGCCCTTATAGATCCAGGGACTGAAATCGGATTGGATGGCTTCGCCCAGTGCTAGAAGTGCCATCGGTCCCATGGCGTGCTGGTGAACGGAAAAAACAGGGAAGGTTTCCACGACCTGGCCGTTCGTCGAATCGTAGTGCCACCACCATTGCCCGAGCGATCCCTGGGCCTTGCAAATGGTGAGGGCACAGTCGAGCGCGGTCTTGATTGCTTTCTCATCGCCGTACGCCAGCGAAAACTTGGTCATGCCATAGATCGGATAAACCTGATCCGCAAAGCTGCCCATGGTCGATCGCGCCACGCCGGCGAGTCCTTTGTTGCCGCCAATATGCCCGAAGATTCCTTGTTTTCCCTGGTTCTGGTGAATCAGCCGGTAAGTTTCCTCGGCAATTTCGCGAGTGCCGGCGATCTTTTCGGGGCGCGCCAGGGCTTGATGCGAAAGACCCGTGAGGAACCAGGATAGATACATGGTGTGGCGCTGGACGGTGTCGTTATATCGATTCAGGGCGTTCTTGATATCGAACTTCTTGTCGAGCTCCTCGAGACGATTGGGCGCCACGAGCGCGCAGGTCCACAGGAGCAGGCCGAGATCGCCGATATTGGTGATCCACTCGGAATTGACCAGCAACCCGTCAAACACTTTTTGGATGTCGATGGGCGATGTTCCCCCGCTTTGCTCGAGCCGGTGCAGCCCCATCAGGGTAATCGCCGTATAGCGAGGGGAAATGCCTTGCTGAACCATGCCAGTTTCAGTTTTTTGCAACGTGAAACAGAACAGCTGCTTTTCAGCATCGAACATCGGGACGAGTCCGTTGACGGCGAGCGTGTTCAACCGATGAATAACAGCTTGAACGTTTTCCGGGCGGTTCATCAAAACTGGTTCCGTTGAGCTCATCGCTGGGTTTGACCATTTGCTGGGCATGTTTTCTCCAAGATCATAATTATATTTTCGATAATTGTTTGCAAAGCTGGACGAGCAGTATTCTCTGGCTGGGCCGGGCGATCACGTCGTTCTAAAAGAATTTTCGTGCGCACATCCTTGATTTCCTGAATCAGGGTCAATCGGCCGTTTTTTTCGAGATATTTATCGACCGCGCCGATCTTGCCGCGAAAAACGCTGTAGACCGGAACGCCAAGCGCGGCTGCTTCCCGGTTCATTGTTCCGCCGCCGCTGATCATCAGGTCGGAGAACCAGATGAGGTTCAGTCCATCCACGGGCTTTGAGGGAATAATCATGCTGCCCGAGGCAATCAGGTCAGCCCATTGTTCTCGCAATTGATCGCCCTGTTTCTGGTTTCGCGGAACGACGACCGAGCGCACATTCGGATTTTCCGATAAATGGCGCAGGGCTTCCGCGAACAATAGTTCGGCTTCCGGGTTGTGGTAATGCGCTTCGGTGGCGGGAGGCCGCAAGGTTACGACGATCGCATCGTGCGGAATCCCCAGCTGTTCTAGAATGGATGCATCGGGCACAAACCCCGGAACGTAGACGTCTTCTTTCAATCCCGGATATTTGCAAACCTGTTCAGGCTTGCTGCTCATGGCATTGCCCGGAATCACATCAGGCATGAAAACCCAATCGGCTTCGATAAAGCCCGTCTTGGTGCTGTGTTCGTAGTCATGCATCATCACGGTCGGAACACCCAGAAGCTTGCAGACGAGGACTTGCGCGCGCGAGCCGTGAGAAAGAGCGAGATCGGCATGAAATCCGGCAGCCGTGGGAACGAGTTGGGCGGAGCGCATCAGGTTGCCAAGCACCTTGAAAATCTTGTTTTTTCCGTAGTGCCCGCCGATCACCTTGCACTCCAGTTTGAAAAAATCCAGGAGCTGGCAAACCTGATAAATGTCACGGGCGGTCAACTCCACTTCGAAGCCTCTTTTTTTCAGTTCGTCAATAATGGGCAGGAAAAAGGGCACGTGCGGAGAATTGTCAATGTCGATCCAGATCTTTCGCCCGTTCCCTGTTCGCGGCGAGGTTGCCTCAGGAGAGGCATCCCGGGACTCCTGCGGTTCGACCTCCACGGGAGAAGCCATGGAAAAAGTGCTGACATTCAGATTGGGATTCAAGCGGGCTGTAATATCCGACATTCGACCATGCCTATCTCGCCTGCGTGCGGGGTGGAAAGCAGGCAAAATGCTTAGAATTAATATAATTAATAAGTAACTATATCGTGGAAGAGCCGATACGCGTCTCCGAAGCGAGAATCCAGAATGAAACAGGCCGTACGGATAGGTCTGTTTTACTTCAGCAGAACTGCAGTTGTTGCGGCGCCGGAGAAAAACTCCGGGTGAAAAATCCAGTGATGCAAAAAGCGGGCAGCGAATCAGTAAGCGCCGTCGCCAAATATGACTGCGAGCGGGGTCTTGATCAGGATCTGAATATCGAGCCAGATCGACCAGCTGCGCGCGTACCGTAGATCGAGACGAACCATTTCATTGAAGCTGACGCGGCTGCGCCCGTTCACCTGCCACAAACCGGTAATTCCAGGTTTCACTTCCAGCACGCGGCGGCGGTGCCATAGATCGTATTCCTTGTATTCGTATGCCAGCGGAGGCCGCGGACCCACGAGGGACATGTCGCCCTTCAGAACATTGATGAATTGCGGCAATTCGTCGAGGCTGCTGCGCCGCAGAAATCGCCCGATGCGTGTGATTCGCGGATCGTTCGTCATCTTGAAAACTTTCTTGGTTTTGCCGTCGCCTTTCCCTTCATAGGCGCCGCTGATCAGGTTCTTCATGAACTCCTGATGAATCTTAAGATCGTTGTTGGCGTGCATGGAGCGAAACTTCAGGCACGTAAACGTTTTTCCAAATTGCCCCAGGCGGTCCTGCTTGAACATGATCGGGCCCTTGGAAGTCAGCTTGACGATGGCCGCGATGATCAGGAACATGGGCGCAAGAACGATGAGCGCCGCGGCGCTGCCGACGATATCGATGGCTCTTTTGATCAGAAAAGAAAATTTCTTCGCCTTGTATTGGTAGAACAAGTCCGGATAAAACGCGGGATCGGCCTGAATCTTCGAAGGTGTTCCGTCCGACTCATCTGTAAAAATATGCGCCGTGATATGGATGTACTGAAGTTCGCGCTTGTTGACGTGAGTCGGCAAAACCTCGCGAATTCTTTCCATCAGTTTGTTGACGGTTGCTTCATCGTCCACTGCGCCCAGTTCCGTGAAGATGATTCCGATAATCGAGTTCTTCTTGTACCAGCCGGCGGGATCCGTATCCCTGCGCACGGCATCCGTCGCGTTAATGATTCCGTTCAAAATGTTGGTGCGGCTCTCGATACTTGTGGCGTCGTCCGCGTCGAGAAGCAAAAGCAGGAATTTCTTGTTGGAGCGCTCGGCGCGCTTTCTTTCCAGCCCCAACATGGCGAGAAAAACATTTTCAGGCAGCATTTGCTGCATGAAGTCCGGGGGCGAGAGAATAGCCCGGACCGAGCCTTGCCTTGAGTGGCCGTAATCTTTGTAAGAGGGCTCGTCTTGTAAAATTGGCTTGACCGTTTGGCTCATGGTTTCTTTCTTTGCGTCCGAGGATCTTGTGCCGAACGCAACTCCTGGGTAGCATGCAAATGGGCTACCGCCATAAAACTCCCGATCGATCTCTTACAAACCTTTTCTTACGTATTGACGTACTGCAATTTGCGAACCAACAGCAATCTCGCGAACGGCGGTGTTTCGGCCCAGGTCTCGCAATCTAACTTGTTGAAAAGAAGCAGTATGTAAGAGTCGACCTGCGGTACCTAAAAACTCGGTAAACAGACGTGATCTGAGTCTTGGCAAGGCCTAAGAAAAGGCTTGCTCCAATCGAGAAAACTCGTTCTCAAACCTGATACGAACCATCGTGCAGGGAAGCTTTCAAAAATTCAGACAGTTCTCGAGGGGAAGCTAACTAACTTTGTTTCATTACCATGCAAGCATAGTAACTCATTGTGTAAGTGCATCGAGGTCTACGCTCTCAGCTAGACCCATTGCATCGGCCGGAGCTCACTGAGCCAACTGTTGCATGTAACCATTTGTGACCTAATGGGAAGCCAAGGTGAGATGTTCTGTTACCTGTTTTTAACACTTTTCATTGGAATCGAAAGGCTTAACGAGTTGGATTGCCTGCAAGACTACTCGGATTATCTCCTCAAATGCGCCAGCAGCCAAATTCTTCAAGGGATCCCCGCGGGTTATTGACCGGGTTGAAACTTAGGTGAGTCTTGCCGGAACCAAAATATTGCTGATGACGTCCTTCCGAAATTTGTTCTGTGCTTCTTCGCTGGACGCGGCGGCCTTGCTGAAGGGTTCGACAAGCGAAGAATCAATTTCAACCGCTACTGAGCGCCTCAGCAGGGTTACAGAAACCACCAGGCGGTGATTCTCTTTCATTTTCACTACGATGCCATCGAGCCCGCGCAAAGATCCGGATCCGATTCGAACGCGCTCACCCACTTCCAGGTAAGGCCAGGGTTGAGTTTGCATGCCGGATTCAATCACGGTTTGAATTGCACTTATCTCCGTCTCATCGATGGGCGTGGGAATCCGGTTGTATCCGATAATCTGGATGACCCCAGGAGTTTTGAGAATCGGAAGCCGAAACTGAGGATCGAATCGGCAAAACAGATACCCGGGAAAGAGAGGAGACTCTAATTCCTTAACCCTGTCAGACCAACGCTTCTTGAACTTGTAAAGTGGGACAAACTGTTCATACCCTTTGGCTTCCAGAAAGCTGGCAATCGCGGTTTCGTGCCGGGTTCTTACATGCACGGCGAACCATGGCAGCTCGCCATTCCTTGTCCGCGATTCAACCGAACCTTCAGGGTATGTACGATCCATTCTCTTTCAGTCTCGCTTTCACACGACGGCCAAAGCTACCGCCATTTTGTCCCAATACAAGTAATAGTCTTAGAAATCGAATATATAAGTGCATCTGACATGCCACTCAGCCAGAGTTGGTTCCAGAACGAGAGTTTCTGAATATGCTGATAGTAAAGGGGTTAATTCTCGACTTGCCGTGTCGGATTGGAAGGTTGATCAAGATTTTAGGGAAAAGGAGAAAAATCTTGCCATCTTATGCCACATGAATTCCGACGTCCCGCCAACTCGGGAAACAGCCCAGCCCAAAATGAGACTTAAGCCCCATCAAATTGAGTGACCTAGTCAGAAGGTGGGTCGGAACGATTTAGGCAAAATATTCGTCCCTGCGTCACCTTACCACTTAATTATTTTGAGCTGTCCTTATCATGGCTATAACCATATTCCCCGTAATAATTTGAGCTGGAATGTTTCTTCTCAACGGCGTTCAGCACGACGCCCAATAAATTCTTAGTTTGCATTTCCTTGCAGGTTTTTTGAGCTACTTCCGCGGGTGTAGACGCGGCCCGCACCACCAGCAGAACACCATCACACAGGTCAGCCAGCCCGCTGGAGTCCGCCACCGGGAGACATGGCGGAGAATCCACAATAATCCAATCAAATACATGCTTCATTCGGTCGATCAATATTTTCAGTCGTCCGCTCGAAAGCAACTCGCTCGGATCCGCCACCTGACTACCGCCCGAAATGAGGCACAGGCTACCTTTTTGACCATGTTGGATAACGGCCGTTTCTGCGGAAGTCCCGCGTAAATAATCCGTGAGGCCTGGCGTAACAGGGGCGCCCAACGGAACATGCAGGCGCGATCGGCGCAGGTCAGCATCAATCAAAAGAACCCGGCAATCCTGTTTCCGTACAAAAGACTGCGCCAAATTATTTGCCAAAAAGGTCTTTCCCTCGGCTGGCAAAGAGCTTGTGACCAGAATCGTTTGCAGTGGCTGATTTCCGCGGAGTTGATAGAGGCGGGAGCGCAATGTGCGGAATTGCTCAGCTCCGTGGGAACCTGATTCTGAGTTGAGAAAAACGTTTTCACTGGGGTCCGGATGCCATTGGGGATGAGCACAGTGCTTGATGAGTTCCTCAAACTGTAGTGAATCACTGTGCGGTGCAGCAAGAACAGATGCATGCGAGAGAAAATTGGTGGCGGCAGCCGGGGATGAATCCCCCCCGCCTGTTTCGACCTTTGCCGATTCACTCGGTAATGCTGCGACTTCGCCTTGCAGCATTACGGCGCGCTCCTGTTGAGCCTTTTGCAGTGCTTCGTGAATGCGACTCATGATTTCCTTTCCCTCGATGTTCTTGGCACGGCGTTTCCCTGTTACAACGGTTCGGGTAATTCGCCTGGACTCTGGATCGTTACCTTGCCGCTTTCGGAGCCATGGGCTTGATCGCCGGAATCATGCCGAGAACGGGCAGGCGAAGAGAAACTTCAACGTCTCTTTCCGTCCTGAAAGACGTGTCCTGCATTTCAAGAATGTAAGCGAGCCCGAATCCCAGACCCAATCCCCCGACAAGTCCAGCAAGAGCAAACATACGACGATTGGGGAAAGAAGGCTGGTCCGGCAGGTTGGGAGGATCGAGCACACGGAACTCCTCGCCTTCTTGCCGTCGCTCCAGGTCGGAGGCCATGGCGGACTCGTCCCGTTTCTTTAACAGATCATTGTAGAATTCAAGCGCTGTCTGGTAGTCGCGGGTTAGCTGCTTGAATTGCTGCTCAATCATCGGGCTGGATTCGACGCGTGCCTGCAAAACGCTAATCTGCTTCTTGATCTGATCTTGTTCCTTGGTTCTCTCTGTGATGACTTGATCGAAAGTATGAATTTGCGCGCGTAACTGGGCGATCTGCTGCGGTTCTACTTTCGATCTGGAAGTCCTGTCGGCGTCTTCGGGCTTCTGATTTTCGGATTCTGCAATCTTCTTTTTCAGCGCAGCGATGTCCCTCTTTACTTTGACGACATCGGGATAATCATCGGTGTATCTTGCCTGAAGGCGCGCCAGCTCAGTTTGCAAAGGAGCAAGCTGCTGCTCGGGGGTCTCACCACCGGTTCCATCCTGAACCGCTTGCCATGTGGCAACTTGTTGACTCAGCATCGATTCGGCAAAACCCTTGTCCTGTTGCGCGCGCGCAAGTGCCTGTGTCGCTGCATCGAGCTGGGAGGTCAAACCCGTCAGCAAATCCAGATTGTTCTTCTGATCATCCGGCAGTCCGTGGAAATTCCGAGTCTTGAAGGCCGCCAATTTGCTGTCCTGGTCATCCAACTTGGCCTTCGCCTCCGTCAGCTGTTGCGCCAGAAACTGGGTCGTATCTTCGGAGTGTTGTTGGCGGAGATGAACGTTCTCGTCGATAAACATTGACGTAATGGTGCTGCAGACTTCTTGAGCTGTCTTTGGATTGCTCAACGTGACGTTTACGTAGAAGCCGGGCAAGTTGTTGGCGCGAGTTTCTGCCATGGGCAGGATGGGAGTGACTTCGATCGCTTTCTGCAACTCGGCGACGAGGTATTCCATTGGCTTCCGATCAGCGTCTTTCGGAAACAATCCATATTGGCGGATAATCGGTTCCAGTCGGCTGCGGCTCAAGATCTGTTGCTGCATGCTGGAGAGGCGCTGGCTCATGTCAGAAGTATCCGCAGATTTCACGAGGTCCGATGCGACGGTCGGCTGTGAGACGAGTACCAGAGTCTGCGACTTATAGCGATTGGGCAGAAGTTTGGAAACTCCATAGGCGAGCGGCGGCCCCAAAATGACCATGATAAAAATTAACAGCCATCGCCTTCGAAGCATCGCGACGTAATCTTGTGGCGTCAATTCGCGCTGCGTCATTTCGCCCTCTTTTCCAAAAATTCTGAAACTTTTGCCAATTTTCACTCCTACTAAATGATGCCAGACCGAAGATCAAGCCACTGGAATGCCATCTGGCCTTGCTTCGGTCGCTCGAGTCCAAAGGATGATCTCTATTGAATCCGAGGAACTTATGCCCCTAGGACGACAAATACGAGTAGGGGGGTGATATGGTTTCCCGGAGAGATGACTTGCAAGGCTGATGCCAGCCTACCTTGAACTATACAAGTAACTGGGTGTGAGGTAATGGTTTGGTTTCCAAAGAGTTACATTCCGGACGTAGGCCTTCAAATCCTGAAATTGAAGAAGAGAGTCCAACGCATGTTCCATGATTGGGCAAATGTTTTCCATTCTTTTCTTTGAGTGATTCGGTGTGAGGTGATTTCGCAACTCTGAACAACGAAACTCGGAGTTCCCAGCATCTTTAAGTCTGCTAGGCAATTCATGACCAAGCGAGCCTGAAGAGTGAGACCCTGATTTACTATTGCTCTGTACGTCACTATTGCGCGCAACTTGCGGAAAAAAGTATTTGCCAGCGAATTGAAAGATGATATCAAAGTAACCGGGACGTCAAGGTGGTTCACTCCGACCTTGTGTCAGGAACGAGCCTGATTTCCCTCGGAACAGCGTAAAACAAAGGCTTTATCCTAAAGAAGGAGCAAAGACATTTATGAAAGGTGTCGTTCTGGCAGGCGGAACCGGGAGCCGCTTAAATCCCCTTACCCGAGTCACGAACAAGCACCTGCTCCCCATTTACGATAAGCCGATGGTGTACTACCCCATCCAAACACTGGTGAATGCGGGCATAGAGGAGATTCTGCTGGTCACCGGCGGCAAGAATGCAGGAGACTTTCTCAGGTTGCTGGGAAACGGCCGCGACTTTGGCTTGAAGCACATCAATTACACGTACCAGGAAGGCGAAGGCGGGATCGCCCAGGCGTTGGGATTGGCGGAATTTTTCGCCGGCAATGAGCCAATTTGCGTGATTTTGGGTGACAACATTATTGAGGGCAATATTTGCCAGGCGGTTGAAAATTTTAAGAAGCAAGATGGCGGGGCAAAAATTCTGCTGAAGGAAGTGACCGACGCGCAAAGGTTTGGCGTGGCGGAACTTCGCGGAAATCATGTGGTGGGCATTGAAGAAAAGCCAAAAGCCCCGAAATCGAATTACGCCGTGATCGGAATCTATTTGTATGACAGTAGCGTATTCCAGAAGATTCGCCGCCTGAAGCCTTCGGGGCGCGGAGAACTGGAAATCACGGATGTGAATAATTTCTACGGCCAGGAAAACAAGCTCACCTATGAAGTCCTGGACGGCTGGTGGACCGATGCCGGCACGTTTGAATCCTTGCTGCGCGCCAATCAACTTGTGGCTGAAACAGGCGCGAACAAAATGAACATGGCGGAGACCGTCGGGTCCCGGGAAGTGAATCGATGAAAATCTTCGTTACCGGAGGGGCCGGATTTATCGGCTCCAATTTTATCCGGCATATTCTCTCGCTGAAAAGAGATTATAAAGTAGTAAATTATGACAAGCTGACCTACGCCGGGAACCTCGCGAATCTGGAGTCGGTCGCGGATAATCCGAATTATAGCTTTGTGCGGGGCGACATCTGCGACGCCGCGGCGCTCGAAGAGGCCATGCAAGGGTGCACGGCTGTCGTGCATTTCGCGGCCGAATCGCATGTCGACCGCAGTATTTACGAACCCGCTCCCGTGATTGCCACGAACGTGACCGGCACGTTTTTCATGCTGCAGGTGGCGCGCAAACTGAACATCGAACGATTCGTCCATATTTCCACCGATGAAGTGTATGGCGACATGCCGCCAGGCGGATTTGCCAACGAGGAATCGCAATTGCAGCCGAGCAGTCCGTATTCCGCATCCAAGGCCGGGTCGGATTTGCTGGTTCGTTCCTACGTTCGCACGTACGGATTTCCCGCTCTGATTACGCGCTCCTCCAATAATTATGGGCCGTTCCAGTTTCCTGAAAAATTTCTGCCCTTGATGATCACCAACGCGTTCGACGATAAGCCGCTTCCGATTTATGGCGACGGAAAACAACAGCGCGATTGGCTCCACGTGGAAGACAACTGCCGCGGAGTTCTGGCGGTTCTTGAACGGGGCAGGGTTGGCGAAGTTTATAATATTGGCGGAACGGACGTGGAAGAGAATCTGACCATTGTCCGCAAGGTTCTGAAGTCAATCGGCAAGCCGGAAACTTTGCTCACGCCGGTGAAAGACCGTCCAGGGCATGACCGCCGATATGCGCTTACCTGCGAAAAGATGGAAAAAGAATTAGGGTGGAAACCGGAAATTCTGTTGGACGAGGGTTTGCGACGCACCATCGATTGGTACCGGACGAACACAAAGTGGATGGCCGGCGTACGAGGCGGGGAATACCTCTCCTACTACGACAAATACTACGAAAATCGTGATTCTTCGCTGCACGCGCTTACCTCAAGCGGGGCCAAAGGCCCCAAATGAGGCGGGCCTGATTCCGACCGGTTTCAAAACTTTTCCATATTTCACTTGTGATTGCGTCTGTTTAGAGAAAATTCTGATTTTGTGGGGAATGGATTCAATTGCAACGAGTGAACACATCGCTCCCGGACGTCTGGGAAATTCAGCCTAAAGTATTCCGCGATCCCCGCGGATTTTTTCTGGAGACCTACAACCGAAACCGGTTCGCGGAGATCGGAATCCACGAGACTTTTGTTCAGGATAATCACTCGCGTTCGTCACAGGGAACGCTGCGCGGGCTCCATTATCAATTGCGCCATGCGCAAGCGAAGTTGTGCCGCGTGATCGAGGGAGAAGCCTTCGATGTGGCCGTCGATATTAGACGTGGCTCGCCGACATTCGGAAAATGGGCCAGCGTCCTGCTCTCCGCGGAGAAACAGAACCAGATATTCATTCCGGTGGGATTTGCGCATGGATTCGTCGCGCGGAGCGAATCGGTCCAATTCTTGTACAAGTGCAGCGAATTCTACGATCCGAGTGACGAACATGGCATTCGTTGGGACGATCCTTCGTTGGCCATTGCCTGGGGCGTTTCCAACCCTCTGATTTCCGAAAAAGACGCCAAATATTCGGTCCTAGCGGAAGTCTCGCCAGATAACCTGCCTAAATATTCCAAGCCATGAAACCCGCCATACTACTTGTTGGAAACAACGGTCAGGTCGGACGCGAATTGAACAGGATGTTGCCGCAAATTGGCGATGTGCAATCGCTTGGGCGCGAGCAGCTCGATCTTTCAAAGCCTGAGGAAATTCGCCGCGCCATCCGCACCTTTCGTCCAAACCTGATTGTGAATGCGGCAGCGTACACCGCCGTGGACAAAGCCGAGACAGAACAAGATTTGGCGCGTGCGGTGAACACAGAAGCGCCTGCCGTGATGGCCGAGGAAGCAAAAAAAATCGGCGCTCTTCTGGTCCACTATTCCACGGATTACGTTTTCGATGGGACGAAGACCTCGCCATACGCGGAACAGGACCAGACTAATCCTAAAAATGTGTACGGCAGGACGAAGCTTGAGGGCGAACTCGCGATTCAGCAGTCGGGAGCGTCTAATTTAGTTTTTCGCACGGCCTGGGTTTACGCGAGCGAGGGTAAGAATTTTCTTTTGACGATTCTTCGGTTGGCTACGCAGCGCGAAGAATTAAAAATCGTGTGTGACCAGAGCGGCGCCCCCACCACGAGCCGCGAAATCGCCAGGGCCACTACAAAAATTTTGTCGCAAATTTTCGAGCATGAAAACGGTTCCCATACTCCAGCGGATGCTCGCGGCATCTTTCATATGACTGCGGGCGGGCAGACGACCTGGTTTGGTTTCACGCAGGCAATTCTGGATCATGCGCGGAAAATTGATGCAAGCGTCACATGGTTTGCGGCGGCCACTAATAGTCGTCCCTTAATTGTTCGCAATGTTATTCCCATTCCCGCCATTGAATATCCCACGCCGGCGAGCCGTCCGGGTTACTCTGTCCTGTCGAACGAAAGATTGAACCGAACATTTTCCGTGCGCTTGCCGGACTGGCAGACGCAGCTTGCTGGCATCTTTTCGAATTCATAGCCGCTGAATCTGTGAGGGGTATTTCCTCGTTTTGGGATTTTTGTGCGGGAATTAGTTTGCGGTGCGTCTAAGAAAACCGCTGGCGTGACGCCGGCGCCACTTTCGGTCGAAGAAGTGTTATAAATTTGCTGTTGGGCTGGGAGGCGTGTGTGACTGAAAAAATTCTTCGCTCCAACATTGAAAGCAGCGTTCGGGTCCACGGCCAGTTACTGGAGGCGTGCTTACCGGCGATGATCGCTGCGTCGAATGCGCTCATTTCGGCTTACCGGGCAGGCCGCAAAGCATTGTTCTTCGGCAATGGCGGAAGCGCGGCGGACGCGCAACACCTGGCCGCGGAACTAGTTGGGCGATATCTGCGTGAACGAACTCCGATGCCTGCCGTGGCGCTCTCTGAAAATACTTCCTCAATGACGGCCATCTCCAACGACTACGGCTATGATCAAGTGTTCTCCCGCCAACTTCAGGCTTTGGGTGTTCCGGGCGATGTGGCAGTCGGAATCAGCACATCCGGAAATTCAACGAATGTTGTAGAAGCTCTGATACGCGCGCGGAACATGGGACTTTATACAATTGGGCTAACAGGAACTTCCGGCGGCAGAATGCGCGACCTCGTGGACACGTTGATCGCAGTGCCCTCGGGAGAAACGCCACGCATCCAGGAATGCCATATTCTGGTGGGCCATGCGTTGTGTGACGCGGTGGAGCAAGCGATGGCCACCTCGTCTTCAACGTTTTCTGGGAGTCAAGCAGGGGCTAAAGGTTAGAACTTATCTGGGTATGGCCGGACTTTACTAAGGTCAGGTGGCCGCTTAGCCTTCAGTGTGCATGGAAATCGCAATCTTGGACGCCCGATCTTTTCCCATGTGCGTGATGAAAGCGGTTTCGATTTTTGTTCGGAGTCTCTCTGTAACAGGAGTTTCCCCTTCCAAGCTTACTTCGGTGAAGATGATCCCCAGGATCGCGCCTTTCCTGTACCAACCAATCAAATCCGTCTCGCGTTTGGCCGCGACAATTACGTTGATGGCTTCTTTCAGAATTCCTTCGGCGGAACCATTTTCCAGATTCGCGTCCAGGAGCATCAGGACATACGGTTTTCGGGATCGTTCCGCGCGCCGGCGCTCGAGCGTCAACATGGAATGGAAGACTCTTTCTTCCAGAACTTCCATGGGCTGTGAGCCAACTGTCCTACGCGGTTGACCCTGTCCATTCACCTTTATCTGGGACTCGCGTTGCCCCAGAGGCAGAATCTTCAAATCGCCATTACCCATTTTCTCTCCCACCAGATTCGTTTCAGCTAGAGGTTGCATCGTCGGAACCCTTAGCGCACACAAGACCTGAATTGCCAGACCAACTTCCAAGCCAAACAGAAGTTCTGTCGAACTAAGCCTAAAGCTAAGAGGTGATTGTTCCTAAAAACTTAAGAGAGCCAGTTGCGTAGTCCTAATAATCCATAAACTTCATTCACATACTTTTCGTTCGTGTACATCGGGCGAATTGTAATCCTGAATTCAAACCTTTATGTGCAATCAATCTGCCACAGTAACTCTGGCATTCCAAGTGGTTCCATTTTTTTTCAAGTACGTAGAGCATTGAAAAAGAAAGAGTTATATTTTAGAATCCCTCCACATTTGCGCTCCTCGCTTATACCGTTTACCAAATACGTCCAGAAAAGTGAAAAGTATTACCAAGTTGCACCTAGGTCATACCAATTTGACAAAAGCGCAGCAGCACCGCTAGCTCATGGCGAGTAAAACACCACGGCATCGATTTAGTTGCGAAGAATCGTGTTTTGGTTCAGAAGAGTGAAGGACTTCACGGCATTTCAGTCATCCGTCTGTTTTATGGCGTAGCCGCCTGGATTTTGCACTCGCCACTTCCATGCAGATTGAATAATCGACTTCAAATCGGACACGGAAGGATCCCAACCCAGCACGGATTTCGCCTTGGAGGGGTCAGCGATCAATCTGACCGGATCTCCTTGGCGTGGAGGTTCGATCTGCATGGGGATGTCGTGACCGGTGACTTGGCGAGCGCACTCGATGACTTCCAAAACCGAATAACCATTTCCTGTTCCTAAATTAAAAAAATCTGAGTTCCAACCTGCCCTGAGGTAGTCGAGCGCACGTATGTGCGCATAAGCCAGATCAACCACATGAATGTAGTCACGGATAGGAGTTCCGTCAGGGGTCGGATAGTTATCTCCGTAAACTCTTATGATTCGCTGTTGCCCTAGCGCGGCCGCCAAAACGTTTGGAATTAAGTGCGACTCCGGCTTATGGTCTTCTCCGCAGCGTTCCGTGGCGCCCGCGGCATTGAAGTAGCGAAGGGCAACGAATTTCAACCCATACGCGTGGTCATATGCGCTGAAAAGCTGTTCCATAAATAGTTTGGACCAGCCATAAGGGTTCTTTGGCCATTTCCGGCTTAGTTCCTTGATCGGGATTTCTTCCGGATCGCCATAAATGGCGGCGGTAGAAGAGAAAACGAGTCGTTTGACGCCGGCTTGAAGCAGCTCTTCGGCGAAGGCGATGCCCTGTGCGACGTTGTTCTCAAAATATTTTGCGGGGTCCTTGACGGATTCACCTACCTCAATCATGGCTGCGAAATGGATGCAAGATTCCACGGCGTGCTCGCGGGCGATCCGTGCCACAAGGTCCCGGTCGGCAATTTTCCCCTGGTAAAAGGGGATATTCGCGGGCAAAGCTGCCCGGTGTCCGTGTGCGAGGTCGTCTAGGACGACGACGGCTTCGCCTTTTGCCAGCAGACACTCGACTGTGACGCTTCCGATGTAGCCACTCCCGCCAGTTACAAGGATCGCCATGAATCCTTACCTCTTTCCCATTCTCTCTTCTTGCTATACAAAAAGAAACGGGGTGATGATTTGCGCGGAATCAAGTGGCCTGCCGCCGCAAAAATAAGTTTACCTTAACAGATTTGGATGATTCCGGTGAATTTCACCGGAGTATGATTAGAATGTGAAAATGAGCCAAACCTTTCCTGCCGCCTCTTAGAAAGCTATGGACAGGAGGGGCTTTTCGGCGAGAAGATCGGCTGCACAAGCTCAAAGCGGGAGGGAAATTTCCATGCCATACGCTACCGAAGAAAATTTGACCGAGCTGGCGCTGAAACAATGGGAAGCGTCCCACTCACCCAGACTTCGCCAGATCATGCAGTCACTCGTAAAACACCTGCATGGATTTGCGCGCGATGTTGAGCTCAAGCAGGATGAATGGCTGATGGCCGTCGAATGGTTGGCGAAGACCGGTAAGCTTAGTTCGGACAAGCGCCAGGAATTTATTCTTCTCTCCGATGTACTCGGCATCAGCATGCTGGTTGACGCGATGAACCATCGCTTCCCCGATGGCGCAACGCCTTCAACCGTCATAGGTCCTTTTCATATTGATGATTCTCCCGAAATGGCGATGGGAGCGAACGTGGCGGAGGGGCTCGCCGGCGAGCCAACTTTTCTCGTTGGAAGTGTGCGGGACATGGACGGGAAACCCATCGAAGGGGCAAAGATTGATATCTGGCAGGCGGATGCCGATGGACTCTATGAATCGCAGCTGGGCGCTGATGAGCCTGTTTTGCGCGCTATTTTCCACACGGGAGCGGACGGAAAATACGCGATTCGCACGATTGCGCCTCCGGGATATTCCATCCCGATGGACGGCACGGTGGGCGATCTGCTTCGTCAGACGGATATTTCACACTTCCGGCCGGCGCACATCCATTTTCTGATCAGCGCTCCGGGATATGAGACGCTGGTCACGCATTTATTTAAGAAGGGCGCGAAGTATATCGACTCCGATGTTGTTTTCGGAGTGAAGGATAAGTTGATCGTTGAATTTGAAAAACATGCGGCGGGGAAAACCCCTACAGGAGAAAATTCAGCGGAGCCGTTTCTGGTAGTCAATTACGATTTCACGCTTAGCAAATCCAAAGTGCGATCGGAATCGGAATCGGCGCTCAGCAAGGTTGCTGGTTAACTTCGTTGAAGGTCACTCCAGCGGTTTCGACATATTAATAAAGTGGACCGGGATTTTTGTGGGGGTAGGATCATCATATACATCCGTCCCGGTGTCGGCGTATCCCCAGCGGTGGTACATCTCGTGCAATTCGGTGCGGACATTGACGATTTTCAGATCGCTGAATCTGCAACCGATATCTCGAAAATATTGTTCCACTGCGGCGACCAGTTGGCGCCCCACGCCGACTCCCTGGCGCGGCGGATCGATGGAAAGCATTCCAAAATAGCCGTGCTCGATTCTCAATTCCGCATAGACGCATCCGACAGGGCGTGAATCCTCCTCCGCCAGAAGGAACATTCCTTTTTCCATGAGGGTCCGGACAGTCGGGGAATCCGTTCGGTCGCGCTCGATGAAGAATTGCTCCACGAGGAACGCCTGGTTGACCAAACGGACGATAGCGTCGATATCTTTTTCAGTCGCGATTCGTATGGAAATCATGGCGCGCATAAATCATATCAATTCCGCGGTTTGGTTTCATTTCCCCGGCCAGACAGCCCATAGCGTATTGTTCCCCTGATGTTCGCCCTGCCACGAAGGAATTGTGGAACCCGGCGCGATTCGAACGGGTATACATACTGAGGACGGCGGTCAATTCGCCCGTGCCAGATTTTGCATGACCGACTGTTTCAGTAGGGGGCAATTCTAAAATGACTTCAAAACACAAATATCTTTGGATTTTGGCCGTATTGCTGGCCGTTCCCTTGATGACTTCCAAATCTTCCGCAGCGCCATATCAGGAAGGCGGTCCAGGGGGAGGGCAGGGTCGAGGTGGGCCCAGAGGACCCATGTCCCCGGACGACCAGCTGAAACGGATGACGAAAGATTTTAATCTGACGGCTGACCAGCAAGCGAAAATCAAGCCGATCCTCGTAGATGAGCAAAAAAAGATGGAGGATTTGCGGAATGACTCCAGCCTGGACCGGCAAGCCATGCGCGGGAAAATGATGCAAATTCGAAAAGATACGAACGAACAGGTTCGCGCACAGCTGGATGATAAGCAAAAGGAAAAGTTCGATAAGCAAGAACAACAGCGTGAAGACCGCATGGGGAATCGCAAGGGCCCCGGCGGGCCGGATGGAAATGATTCCGGCGGCAATCCTCCACCTCCGCCACAGAATTAGTTTTTGGCTTTCAGTAGCACAGAATTCAGCCTGTGGGGTTTAGGCTTTGCAAGGACTAAATTCCACAGGCTGAAGCCTGTGCTACTGAAAGCGCCTCAAAATCCGTAGAGCTTCGCGGGATTTTCCACCAGGATTGTCTTGCGTGTCGCCGCGTCCGGCACCCACTTCGGAAGCAAATTCAGCACCTGGCCATCGTCGATTTTGAAAAATGGCGTAATTTCGGAATTGCTGCGTCCAGGCACGGGGATTCCCGGATGCGGCCAGTCACTGCCCCACAAAATTCGCTGAGGATTGGCGGCGATCATCGCCTTGGCAATCGTCGCGACATCCGCATAATCAGGAGACAGAGTTGAACTGCGATAGGGCGCGGATATTTTCACGTAGGCTCTGCCGCTCTTCAGCAATCCCAGTAGGGAATTAAAACCGGGCTGCTCGACGCCCGGCGCCGCTTGCGTCCCGCCGAAGTGATCGAAAACCACCGGCATGGGCGCGGCCGCAACCAGATCCTTGATTCCTTCGATCACAGATAGCCTCGCGTAAATTTGAATGTGCCATTTCCGATTCTTAATTCTTTCCACCGCTGCCTGAAAGCGTTTGCGCCCTGCGGCAGGATCTGTCTCTCCCGCGGTTTCGAGATTCAGGCGGATGCCGCGCATTCCGGCGCGATCCATTTCGTCCAGCGCGGAATCCGGAGTTTTTTCGTCAATCACGGCGACGCCGCGCGCACGCGAGCCAAGTTTTTTCATGGCATCGAGCGCTCCAGCGTTGTCCGTGCCGTAGACCGTGGTTTGCACGACAATCACGCGGCTCATGTGTAGCGCTTTGTGCAGCGATTGCAACTCGCCAACCGAAATGGGTTCCGGCGTATACGGGCGCGTGGGCGCGTAGGGAAAATGCTGCGGATCGAATGTATGCACATGGCAATCGCAGGCGCCTTCGGGGACTTCGAAATTCACGGGGGTTGATGGCTGCGAAGCGCTGGCAATACTCAAGTATGGCCTCCAAGCGAGGCCGGCCGCCCCCGCTATGACTGCGCCTTTCACAATTTCACGCCGCGTAAACATGAATTTTCCTCCAAATATTTTGCCGGGAGATTATAGCGCGAAGTCCGAGTCGTTGTATTGGCGTAACGCTCGACCTCTCGTCTGATGATCGACGATTTATTTCAAATCCTGGCGATGATCTTGGTACAATTCAACAAACCGTATAACATCTTATATTCTTCGAGAAATACGGACGCGCTTGTCCTGCGGAAGGAGCAATATGTCGCGCTTCAGAAATGGGATGATTGTGGCAGTTTGTGCGGCACTTTGCTCCGGGATCGTTCTTTCCGCGCCGCGGCCTGCGCCGCAGGCGACAGCATCGCTGGCCAACGATCCGAAGCTAATCGAGGATCTCGTCTACGCCAATCGCATCCTGTTTGCGCAATCCGTGCTGGATGGATTTGGGCATGTGAGCGCGCGGAGCGACAAGGACCCGAGTCATTTTCTGATGGCGAGAAGCATGGCGCCGGGACTCGTCACGGCGAGTGACGTTATGGAGTATGACCGCAACGGCGAGCCCGTTGATGCGCGCGGCCGCAATTCCTATGTCGAGCGGTATATTCATGCCGCGATCTACCGTGTGCGGCCTGATGTAAAAGCCATCGTGCACAGCCATTCCCCGGACATTATTCCTTACAGCGTTACGGGCACGACGCTTCTTCCCATTTATCATGTCAGTGCGTTTCTCAGATTGGGCGCGCCAATTTTCGATACGCATGGGGAATTTGGCGACACGGATATGCTGATCCGTGACAACAAGCTGGGAGATGCGCTGGCCAAGGTGCTGGGCAATAGCGGTGTCGCTCTCATCCGCGGCCATGGATTTGTGGCCGTGGCGGATTCCACGCCGATCGTCGTGTACCGTGCAATTTACACGCAGACAAACGCGCGAGTGCAGGCCGATGCCATGAAGCTGGGAACAATTAAAGTTTTGACGCCTGGCGAAGCGGCCAAAGCGCAGGCGATTGTGGAAGCAACGGTTGGACGACCGTGGGAATTATGGAAGACACAGGTCGGAAAGATTGAATAACGAATTCACTAAAAATAAAAACGGGGAGCAGGCATTTTACAAATGAAAACCTATAAGATCGCGGTGATTGCAGGAGATGGTATCGGAAAGGAAGTTGTGCCGGAAGGATTGCGCGTGCTGGAAGCGGCGGGCAAGAAATTCGGAATCGATTATTCGTTCAAACACTTTGACTGGAGCTGCGAAACATACGCGAGGACCGGAAAGATGATGCCCGATGACGGGCTTGCGCAGCTGCAACCGTTTGACGCGATTTTTCTCGGCGCCGTCGGCTATCCCGGCGTGCCGGATCATATTTCGCTGTGGGGTTTGCTCATCCCGATCCGCCGCAGCTTCGATCAGTATGTAAATTTGCGGCCGGTAAAAATGTTGAAGGGCGTTGATTCGCCGCTGAAGAGCGCGAAGCCGGGCGAAATCGATTTCTGCGTGGTGCGCGAAAACGTGGAAGGCGAGTATTCCAACATCGGCGGGCGAATTTACAATGACACACCCGAAGAGATGGCCATGCAACAGACCATTTTCACGCGGCGCGGCGTCGATCGCATCATGCGCTTTTCGTTCGAGCTTGCGCGCAAGCGCAAGTCGCACGTCACCTCCGCCACAAAATCGAACGGCATCATCCACACCATGCCGTATTGGGATGAGCGATTTGCCGCAATGTCCGCGCAGTATCCCGATATTCGCGTTGACCAATTTCATATCGACATTCTCACGGCGCACTTTGTGCGCAAACCGCAAATGTTTGACGTTGTCGTCGGATCGAATCTTTTTGGCGACATCCTTTCCGACCTCGGGCCCGCCGTCGTTGGCTCCATCGGAATTGCTCCTTCAGCGAATTTGAATCCGGAAAAGAAGCATCCATCGATGTTTGAGCCCGTGCACGGCTCCGCGCCGGACATTGCCGGAAAAAATATTGCCAACCCCATCGGTCAAATCTGGTCCGCTGCAATGATGCTGGATCATTTCGGCGAACCGGCTGCTGCGGCCGCGATTGAGCGCGCTATTGAAGAAGTGCTTACCAAGCCGGAATATCTGACGCCCGACCTCGGGGGCAAAGCCAGCACGCAAGTTGTCGGCAAGGCGATCGCAGACACGCTAAGCAAGTAGTCTTCGTGTTTTTGAATTACGATTGCAGAGGTTTTTTGGCTACAATTTCGGCGACGGCGCGGCGATGAGCCGCGTCGTTTGCTTTTCCCTCGTGGTAATGAAGAATTTCCCACCCTGCAAAATATTTTTTCAATTCACCGGGACGCAAGCGGAACGGACTTTCTTCTTCTCCCGGTTCCATGAGGTGAACGATCGAAAGCAACAGCCCACCAGGAACGACGCCGCGCTTGGCAGGTTCAAAAAGATTTCGCTGCAGGTAGTAACAAATGGCTATGAAATTCCAGCGTAAAGGCTCAATTTCAAATCCCCCATTTTCCAGGTCCGCGACGATTGCATTTATTTTTAAGCTGCGGCCCGCGGCGCGCGTTCGCAGAATTTCGATTGCGGCGGAAGCTCCATCGATGGCCGTGACATCCCATCCGTGTTCCGCGAGCCAGAGAGAATTTCGGCCCGCGCCGGAGGCTAGATCGAGCGCCTTGCCGGGAGCGAGATTTGACGCAGTGGACACAAGTAGCGGAGTGGGCTCGGCGCTTAAATCTTCTTCAGGGCGTTCACGCGATCTGTAGCGTTCATTCCAGCCGTTGATTTCCATCTGTTTTCCCGTGGCTTCGAAATTTTCGGGTGCGGTTTATTGTAGCTCGCCTCTTCAGAGGCGAGGGTTTAGATATCGCGTCATCTAAATCCCCGCCTCTGATCCTTCGTTTTCATTCAGGACAAGAGAGGCTGGCTACGGTAGTTGCACGCGTTTTTTGTGATGGATTATTTGAAGAATCGCCGGCGAGACGCCGGCGCTACTTCTGCTAGGAACGGCGCGTATTTCGGCTATATAATCGGCCCAATTGAAACCCGAAAAGGTGGAACAGGAGATACACGATGCGCACACGCACGCGTTGGGCGGTGATGGCGATTCTCGCGTTGTCGGCATTCGGACTCAGCAAGGTGGTGCCCGCAAAAAAGGGAACCGCGAAAGCGTTTATCACCAACAGTCTGGCCGATGACATTACCGTAATTGACCTTGGCACGCTCAAAGTGACGGGGGCGATCAAAGTTGGCAAGCGTGTACATGGCGTTTGTGCTCCGGCAGACGGAGAAAAACTTTTTGTGACGATAGAATTGGAGAAAACTTTCAAAGTGGTGGATACAGCCACGGGTCAAGTGACTTCGACGATTCAGCTCCCGGGCAGGCCGAATCAATGCGCCTCCACTCCGGATGGCCACTACGTTGCCGTGCCAAATCGCAGCGGCGATACGGTAGTGATCATCGATATTCCCATGGGAAAAATTGTGAAGGAATTGCCGGTGAAGATGCCGCACAACGCCTACAGCACGGGCCGCAACGATGTCATGTACGTTTCCTCCATGGGCGAAAACGCAATCTATCGCATTGACCTGAAGAAAATGGAATATACGGACAAGATTCCCACGAGCGGAATTCCGCGGCCCTATGCCGTTACGCGTGATGAAAAAACTTTGTACGTTGCGCTCTCGGATTATCACGGCTTTGAAATTATCAATATCCCGGACAAGAAACAGATTGCGAAAGTCGATTTGCCCGCGGCGCCGCCCGCGGATTGCGAACTCGAGCCGCACACGGAGACACATGGAATTGCGCTCTCACCCAACGAAAAAGAACTGTGGGTTACAAGCCTTTCGGACGGGGGAGTGTATGTATATGATGTCGCCACAAAAAAACTTTCTGCGGAAATTGCCACGGGTTCATGCCCCAACTGGATCGGGTTTTCTCCGGATGGGAAATCGGTGACCGTAAGCAACTGCGCGAGCAACGATGCGGCCATCATCGACGCCAAAACTCATCAGGTGCTAGCGAAGGTGAAGACCGGGGAAGGACCTAAGCGGCTGTTGGCTATGGTCGTGCCCGAGTCATAGATTTTTGCGTCCGCCGGTCTTGTTTTAATTTTTTGTAACGGCTTCAGAAGTCAAAAGAAGACAAGTTGAATCCAGTCCTACTGGAATTAGCACTCAAATACGGGTTGCCATGCACAAACTTAAAATTAATTTAAAAATATTAATTATTCTGGGAATTCTTTCCCTGGGGATCATTCGGGAGAACGCTATGGCACAGGATCGCGGTCAGGGACGCTCGATGGTCATTTCTCAGGGCGGGATCGTGGCTACGGAGTCTCCACTCGCGTCGAAGGCGGGTGCGGCGATACTCGAGCGCGGCGGAAATGCGGTAGACGCGGCGATTGCGGCGCACGCCGTGATGACCGTTGTTGCGCCGATGTGGAATGGAATCGGCGGCGACCTGTTCGCGATTGTCTATGACGCGAAGAGCGGAAAATATTACGGATTAAATGCCAGCGGCTGGGCTCCCGCCGCGCAATCGGCGGAGAGACTGCGCCAAAAGGGCTTGCGTGAAATGCCGGCGCACGGGATCGAGCCTGTCACGGTTCCAGGCTCGGTCGACGGATGGCAAAAGCTGCTGGACCGATTCGGAAAAAAGAAAATGAATGAGGTGCTGGCTCCGGCGATTCAAATTGCCGAGGACGGCTACCCGGTGACCGAGTGGATTGCGCAGCACTTCGCGTCCAGCGTCGACCTTTTGCATGAGAATGATGCTGCGGCAAAAACATTTTTAATTTCCGATCGTGCGCCGCGCCTGGGCGAAATTGTTCATAATCCTGATCTCGCGTGGTCGTTGCGACAAATTGCGCAGGGCGGGCGAGACGCATTTTACCGCGGAGAAATTACCAAGCGTATTCTGGCAATGTCGGCGCGCCATGGCGGGACGCTCGCGGCAAAAGATTTCGCGGATTATTCGAGTGAATGGGCCGAGCCGATTTCCACAGCGTATCGCGGCTGGACCGTGTACGAAATGCCGCCGAATGTGCAGGGAATTGGCGCGCTCGAAATGCTCAATATCATGGAGCAATTCGATCTGCATTCGTACGGTGTGAATACCGCGCGCGCATTGCACGTGCAGATCGAAGCGAAAAAATTGGCGTACGCGGACGTGCTGCGATACATCGCAGATCCCAAAATGGCGAAGCTTCCAGTGAGCGGGATGCTTTCCAAACAATATGCCGCCGAGCGAGCAAAACTAATCGACATGGACCACGCGAATTGCGAAGTTGGTCCCGGCACACCCGCTCCGAGCGCGGGCGACACGACTTATCTCAGCGTTGTGGATCGCGAAGGCAATATGGTTTCCTTTATTGAGTCGAACTATTCTGAATTCGGCTCGGGCCTCGTCGCGGATGGGACCGGATTCGTTTTGCATAATCGCGGCGCACTGTTCAGCCTGGACCCCGCGTCGCCGAACGTGATTGCCGGGCGCAAGCGGCCGCTGCACACGATTATTCCGGCGTTCATGGAAAAGGATCAGATACGAATCGCGTTCGGAATTATGGGCGGATGGAACCAGGCGCAGGCGCACGCACAATTTGTTTCGCACGTTGTGGATTTTAATCAGAACATTCAAGCAGCCTTAGAAACAGCGCGGTTCACGAAGCCCACTTTCACCGGGTGCGACGTGCTGCTCGAAAATCGCATCGCGGGAAATGTGAAGACGGAGCTGGAAGCCAAAGGGCACAAGCTCACGATGCACAACGGTTTTTCGGATTCGTTTGGCGGCGGGCAAGCTGTGATGCGCGACTACGCATCGGGCGTGAATTATGGCGCGTCCGACCCGCGCAAAGATGGTGCGGCTGTGCCAGAACTGGTGATCAAGAGTTGGGGGCAGGAAGTTAAGTAGAACAGGCTTCAGCCTGTTTTGTTTCGACTTTCCCCGCCTCCACAAAAATCAAAAGAAAACAGACTGAAGCCTGTTCTACTAAATTCAAGCTTTCGCAGCTTCGCGGCCAGCGATTCGCCCGAAGGTTAGAGATCTTGCCAGGCCATGCTGATTAAATCCGCCGGCTGATTCTCCCGCGCAGTAAAGTCCCGGCACAACTTTGCCCCACAAATCGATCACCTGGGCTTTTCCGTTGATGCGCACGCCAGATAGACAATCGTGAACACACGGCGTTGACCACGCGGCATAAAATGGCGGCGTTTGAATTTTAAACTGCGGTTTCGGCTTTTTAAAATCTTCGTCCGTGCCGCGGTCCACAAACGAATTGTACCGCGCGACCGTTTCCTCAAGCGCCGCGCCCGGCATAGGCTCCTTCTGATATTTGCTGACAATTTTTCCTGCAAGCTCGTGTAGTGAATTCGCGGCAAAGAACCAGCCATTGGGATCGACATAAGGCGGTGCAACGATCCAGTCTTCGCGTTTCGCTCCTTCCGCATCGAAGATGGCCCAGATCGGCCCGCCGCCTTCCGCTTTTCCGCCGCTTTGTTCGAGGCAGGGATTCCACCAGTCAAAACCCGTCGCGAGTTCATTCACAAAACGTCGGCCAAGCTGGTTCACCTGAATCAGATTCTGGAAGTCCGCCACCTGCAAGCCAATGGCGCGCGCGAGCGCCTTGATCGGGCTGTTTTTCAGTTCATCGGGTCGCTCGCCGCCACCGTGCGGATATCCATACTGGTTGCCAATGACATATGGTTTCTCAAAAATGTGCGAGCGGGCTTTCGTTTCGACCGTCTGGCTGGCGGCTCCCCAGAGAGACGCGCCTACTTGCATCGCGGCAATTTCTCCATCTCCTGATTGGCGCGAATACGGCTCGCCAACCACTTGATATTCCTCGGTGAGGCGTGGATCAAACATTCTGCGGAAATGTACGTTGCTGGTGTGGCCCCCGGTGCTGAGAATCACGCCATGCTTGGCCTGGATGTTCAAAGTTTTGCCTTCGTGCGTAGCGGTAATGCCCAACACCTGGCCGGAAAATTGCTGCTCGCGAATGACGCCCGTCATGCTGTGCATGAGGAGAATCTGCACGCCGAGTTTTCTCGCGCTGGCTTCCAGAGGACGGATGAGCGCCGCGCCATTTCCGCCATTTGGCGCATAGGTGCTTACTTCGCCGCTCCAGGCCGCGATTTGCGCCCGCGGCAGGTCATGAGGTCCACCGTCCGCTCCCAAAGGCGCATGGTCCGGAAATTTGACCCCATGCGCCACCAGAAATTCAAACGTAGCCACGCTCTCGTCGCAAAATGCGCGGACGATTTCCCGGTCGCTGAAGCGATAATCGCGCCAGTTCACCAGGGCCTCGAACATTTTGTCCGGGGAATCTTCGACGCCGAATTTTTTCTGCAGGCTCGTACCACCGCCGAGGGCAATGTTTCCGCCGCTCTGAATGCCGTGTCCGCCGATATCGTAATTTTGCTCGACGATGATTACGGAAGCTCCCGCCTCGGCTGCGACAATTGACGCGGGGAGACCGGCGGCTCCTGACCCGACAACAACGACATCGGCAGAAAGATCCCAGTGACGCTCGGGCTTGGCGGCATCTGCCTCTTTTGCGCCAATGCCGCCGAGCGCAGCGGCGCCCAAACCCACGGCCGCTTTTTGAATAAATCCTCTGCGCGGAATATCCGAATTTTTAGGAGTCGTCTTGCTCATATGTTTTTCTCCTGCGTGAAGATGTCGTCTGCGCGCAAAGTAAAATGTGAAGTTACGAACTACGAGTAACCAGCGATTCACGCTTAATCTGCGCGATGGAAGCTGCGCCGGTTTGGGCCATGAGCGCCTGCAATTCTCGCCGCAAGATGGCGACCACGGTTTCGACGCCTTCCTGCCCGAACGCAGAGAGGCCCCAAATATGTGGGCGTCCGATGCCTACACCAGTTGCGCCCAGCGCAAGTGCTTTATAAATATCCGCGCCGCCACGGAATCCGCTATCGATCATCACGGGAATTTTTCCTCCCGCGCCCGAAACAACTTCCGGCAAGCATTCAATAGTTCCGCGCCCGCTGGCATCTTCGTGGCCGCCATGATTGGAGACAATGATTCCGTCGACTCCGTGCTTTACGCACAGCGCTGCGTCTTCGCCGGCGACGATGCCTTTGAGGACAAGCTTCATGCGCGTCATATCACGGACGCGCTTCACGTCATCCCAATTGAGCTTCACGCTGGTTTCTCCCTGCAATGCACCAATCGCGCCGAGCACATCCATGGGAGTCGATGGAGTGATTCGCGAGATGGTCGGAAGGTTGGAGTGGCAGCCGACGCAGCGGTCGTCGGATTCGCGATCAAGATCGCGCACACCCACGCGTTGCAATGATTTCGCGCCAATCGTGTTGGCCCCGCCGTCGTCGATGGTCCAGACAAGCACCGGGCAGCCCGTCGATTCAAAGCGGCGGAGCGCTTTTTCGTCCATGCTGCTGCCAAGTCCCGCCAGCCATAGCGGTTCGCCGCGAGCCGCAACCACATTTTCAATTCCGGTCGGATCGATCAGGACCACCGCCGATCCCGATAAAATTTGCAGCGTTCCTGTCGATTTGGCTGCGCGTGCAAGAACGACGGCCCCATCCGGATAGTAAGCGTTCATTCTGCCAACGGGCGAAAAGAAAATCGGCGATTCCCAGGTTTTTCCAAACAGCTTTACGGACTGATCGACCTTGGTGATGCCGTATAAGCGGCGCAAGCGGACTTCGTATTTATCAAAACCCTGGCGATTGGCAAGCATCGTTTCATTGTTAAAGGAACCGTCCGTGATGAATTCGTAGTGAGCGGGCGTGAGTTTTATGCGGGCCACGGCTTCAAAATCGAAAACATTCAGCGCTTCCTTCACCGATTTAATTACAACTTCGTTCTGCTCGGGCAGGGGCGCCGCGAGAACATCTTCGATCCAGCGCGAATTGAAACCTGCGTAGGCCAACACAGGGCTGGCGGCGAGAAAACTTAAAAAGGCGCGGCGATCTGAGATGTGTTTGGAAGGTGCCATGATTCCACGATCCTCTCGAATTCATAAATGCATGTGATGTAGAAATAGCGAGGTTAGCGCAGCTGAATAGAGCAAGCAAGCGTCGAAAGGCAGCACTGGCATGCTCCCGCAAATTGGGAGCACAACCACGGACCGCAAAGTTTCACTCCGGTTCGCGGGAAGTATCCGGAGCCACGGGGCGCGGAACGCGTTCTCCGCCGGGCAAGGCTTCTGTCTGATGGCGCGCCGCGCTCTCCGCATGGCGCGGCAGATCGTTCACGGCATGCGGCTGAGGAATTCGGGTCGACGCTATCTCCGTTCGCTCATCGAGGCGGCCAAAAATCATTTTGCCCGCCGTGGTTTGATGCACGGAAGTTACTGTGATGTCGATCGTCTTGTTAATCATGCGGCGCGCGCCATCTACCACAACCATCGTTCCATCATCCAGATACGCGACCCCTTGATTGTATTCCTTGCCCTCGCGCAGGATAAACACGCGCATCGTTTCTCCAGGCAGGACAACCGGCTTCAAAGCGTTGGCCAGTTGATTGACGTTCAGGATTTCGATGCCCTGAAGCGACGCAACCTTATTCAGGTTGTAATCGTTGGTGATAATTTTGCCGTCGTAGCGCTTGGCCAATTCGATAAGTTTTAAATCCACGTCCGCAATGTTGGGAAAATCTTCGTCCGCAATTTCGATCTCGAGGTGCGGCATCTTCTGAATGCGCTGCAACACTTCGAGCCCGCGCCGCCCGCGTTGCCGCTTCATCGAGTCAGCAGAATCGGCCACAAATTGCAATTCGCGCAACACAAATTGCGGGATCAGCATGACGCCGTCCAGGAAATGGGCCTCGCAAATATCGGCGATCCGCCCATCGATAATGACGCTGGTGTCGAGCACCTTCGGCATGCGCCGGGTACTGCGCTCGCTACCGAAGAGGCCACCGAGGGCGGCCAGGTTCAGCATGTCTCCCTTATTCGCTCCCACCACCAGGCCGATATAGGTCATCACCAGAAGAAGCGCCACGTCCATGAAGGACCGCGAGCCTTCCGGTATGGAGGTGCGCACTAAAATCAGTCCCATCAGGTACGCGCCGAGAATTCCCAGGATGGAGCCAATTGCCCCGCCAATCAGGCGGCGCATGCTGGCGCGTTGCAGCCGAATTTCAAATAAGAACACGGAAACCGAAAATGCCAGGCCGACGCCTGCCGCCATCAGATTGGTTAAGCCAAAAGGATGAAAGTGGTATCCAGCTGCAACGCAAGCGGCCGCAAAAATCAGCCGCACGATCATGTGGTCCCACCAGTTCCCAAATTCGGGTTGCGTCTGTTCAGGTGTCGCGGGGCGTAGTGGAAACGGCACGGACGCAGGCGGAGGAACAGAAGTTCCTTGCCGGGAAATAGGATGACTCATGGACCCTCAATTCTTATGAGGAAGAAAAAAAATCCCCACCACACACCTAGTATGAATCGGAATTAATGGGCTAACCCAGGACGATAGGTATAAAGCAGCCCTTTATATCTCCCACATATCCCATTTCGAATGGATTAGTCAAGCTTTTATAAAAATAGGAATCGAAAAGACCCAATTTACCCCCCTGGTTTTACAAAAATTTGCGCTGACGATATTTAGTCAGGTTGCAACAAAGGCACCCGAACTGGAACTATTCGGCCGCTTTCGAATACCGTGTGCTGTAATGCCTCTTCAACCACTCGGGCTATGACTACAATTTCACCTGTATCCGACCCACTGCCGCGGGCGAAGTCCTCCTCCCCGCGCGGCTGCATTGCACTCGTGATCGCATGCCTGCTGTTCCTTAATTTTTTCTATTTCCTGTTTTCGAGCGGTCGAGTCCGCACGATCGATGAGGTTTCGGCAGATTTTCAGGTGGAAAGCATCGCCAGGCACATGACTGCCGCGATTCCCCAAGCGATTGAAGCCAAAATGTTTTACGGCACGATCGACCGCTTTGGACACGCCCAATCGCCTTATCCCCCAGGGCAGTCGTTAGTCATGTTGCCGTGGTACTCCGCCGGGCGATTTGTAGGTCAGCATTTACCGGGGTTGCCACCGAAAGTACGTGACATCGTCACGGATTTCTTCTTAACAGGGGAAAGCGCCTTCTGCTCCGCGCTGGCCGTCGCGTTTACGCTGTATATCTTTATCCAGCTCGGTATTTCGACGAAAATTTCCTTGCTGTCTGCGGGAATTCTCGCGCTGGCCACGCCCCTTGCCGCCTATTCCGGATGGCTGCTCTCCGAACCACTTGCGGCTGCTCTTTTGCTTGGCGCTGCGGCCGTCCTGTTTGCCTCAACCCCGGGAACACCCGTAAATTTGACTCGTGCCTTCGGTGCGGGAGCAATGCTTGGGGCAGCGATATGGGTGCGACCGACGCATGTCATCATTGTCCCGATTTTCTTTGTCGCGCTGATCCTGCGAGAACGGGAAAAAGGATGGAACGCGGCAATTGCATTGGCCTTAGCGTCAGGTGTTGGCGTGGCTCTTCTTTTGTGCCGGAATGCTTATCTCCATGGGAGCCTGTTCGATTTTGGCTATCCTTCAGCCGCGGAAGGCGGCAAAGCGCTGAACACGTTTGAGACGCCGCTCACCACTGGTCTTCTCGGATTCCTGGTTTCTCCAGGCAAATCTATTTTCCTGTTTTCGCCTCCAATTTTACTGGCGCTCGCCGGCCTGTCGCGTTTGTGGCGCCGCGACCGTGGACTGGCCTTCGTGGCCGCCGCCGCGCCAATTGCCTATCTGCTGTTTTTCGCAACCTATACGCAATGGGAGGGCGGGTATTGCTACGGCCCGCGTTACCTCGTGCCCGCGCTGGCCCTGCTGGGGCTGGGCGTGGGTCCTGCGTTGGCTTCAAATCAATCGGAGCAGCAACCTGCCCCTCGCAACATCCGTCTTCTCGCAATTGCCGTGTTTGTTCTGGGGTTTTTCGTCCAGGCGATTGGAACCACCACCAGCTTCCTAGAAGCCGATGTGGCTGGCGGTTATTACGATTCACAGTACAACTACCGCATGAGCTTTTCGCCCATTGCCCTGCACATTCATCTGCTGGTGCATTATGCAGCTTCCGGGGCAGCGCCGATTGGCCGGGGTTTTGACAAATGGTGGGTGTTTTTGTCCAAGGCTGGCGCTTCAACTTTCGCACTGGTTGTCATTGCGGGATTTCTGATTGCGGGAACTTTGATTTCAAGTTGGTTCTTGCGACGAGAATACAAAAACGCTGTGGCAGTAGAAAGCCTTTCTTAGTTGCCCATGTCATCCTGTTGATTTTGAATTCTGATTAACCAAAGCTCGCAGCGTAAATCCGCGGTTCCATATTAAATCGAGCGGGAATCGACTTGCTGGCGCAGGTCCGCCAGGAAATCCACGAGAGGACGCGGGCCCAGGTCGCCCTTGCTTTGCTGGCGCACGGATACGGTTCCAGCTTCGGCTTCCTTGCCGCCAACGATCAGCATGTAGGGGATCTTCTGTAGCTGCGCATCGCGAATTCTGGCTTGCAGTTTTTCGTTACGGTCGTCCAGATGGGCCCGGAAACCGGCGTCTTTCAGCGCGGAGACAACTTTCTTCGCGTAATCCGTAAATTTCTCGCTCAGCGGCAAAACTTCCGCCTGCACGGGTGCGGGCCAAACCGGAAACGCGCCGGCATAATGCTCGATCAGGATTCCGAAGAAGCGCTCGACCGAGCCCCACAGTGCGCGATGTACCATCAGAGGCTGATGGCGATTGCCGTCCTCGCCCACGTATTCCAGGCCAAATCGTCCGGGCAAATTGAAATCGAATTGCACAGTGGTCAGCTGCCAGGGGCGGCCGATGGCGTCGATCAGCTTGACGTCAATCTTCGGCCCGTAAAACGCTGCTTCGCCTTCCATGCGTTTAAACGGAATGTTCAAGCGGGTGAGCGTGGTTTCCAACGCGCCGGTTGAGCGAGCCCAATCTTCGGGCGAGCCGGCATAATTTTCCGGATGATTCGCGTCCCAATCCGAAAGCTCGACGACGTACTGGCTGAAGCCAAACGTCTTCATCACGGCGAACGCGAAATCGATGCACGCTTCAATCTCAGACTCGATCTGTTCCGGCATGCAGAAAATGTGCGCGTCGTCTTGCGTAAAGCCGCGCACGCGCAGAAGGCCATGCAACACGCCTGAACGCTCGTAGCGATACACAGTCCCGAGTTCGGCGAGACGCACCGGCAATTCGCGGTAGCTACGCAGGCGCGATTTGTAAATCAAGATGTGGCCCGGGCAATTCATGGGTTTTAATTGGTAGTCGTCTTTTTCGACTTCCACCGGACCAAACATATTTTCACGGTAAAAATTGGCGTGGCCGCTGATCTTCCACAATTCGAGCCGCATAATGTGCGGCGTAACAACCAGGTCATACCCGCGCTGCAGCAACTCATCGCGTAGCCAGTCTTCCATCACTTTGCGGATCAGGCCACCTTTTGGATGCCAGAAAATAAGGCCTGGTCCGGCCTCTTCCTGAACCGAGAACAGATCCAACTCTTGTCCCAAGCGGCGATGATCGCGCCTTTTGGCTTCTTCGAGGCGATGGAGATATTCGTCCAGCTCCTGTTGCGTATAGAAGCATGCGCCGTAGATGCGCTGCATCTGCGGGTTGCCTTCCTGCCCTTTCCAATAAGCGCCGGCGACGCTCATCAGCTTGAACGCGCGAATACGTCCGGTCGAAGGAATGTGCGGACCGCGGCAGAAGTCGATAAATTTTCCAGTGGTGTAGAACGAAACCATGGGTTCGATGGCGCGCTCTTCCACCAGTTCACATTTGAAGCCCTGATCCCATTTGCGATACAGCTCGATGGCCTCAGGTTTCGGCATCATCTTACGTTCGTTGGGGATATCCTGCCCGGCAAGCTCGCGCATTTTCTTCTCGATGCGTTCGAGGTCTTCCGGGGTAAAGGGCTCTGCGCGTACAAAATCGTAAAAGAATCCAGTGTCAATCGGTGGTCCGATACCCAGTTTCACGTTCGGGAAAAGCTCCAGCACCGCAGCAGCGAGCAAGTGCGCCGCGGAGTGACGCAATACTTGAATCGCTTCCGGATCTTTTGGCGTGAGGATCGAGAGCCGCACGTCCTGATCGATCGGCGCGCGCAAATCGACTAAAAATCCATCAGGGTTTGCGCCGGTGTTGAGGCGCGCTTCAGGAGCAGCATCGGGAGAGGTTTCGCTCGATGCGCTTGCTGGTGCGCCACCTGCCGCGTGAATCGGAGCAACTCGGGCAACCAGCGCTTCCTTTGCCAGGCGCGGCGAAATTTGCTGAGCAATTTCCGCCGCTGTCGTGCCCAGGGGCACTTCGCGGATTGCGCCATCCGGCATCGTAATGTGGATCATATCCATAATTTTAATTAGGCTTTCAATCGGCGAGTGCGAAATGAAGCTGCGCCCAGGCGCCCAAGGAATTACCTACGCTAGCAGATGGTTGCAAGCATGGTCAAGGCAACTTCACTGGTCGTCTCGGACTCGGTATTTTTATTTTCCCGGTTTAGCTGGCGGAGGCGGAATGGACTCTTCGCAGAGGGCAGTTCGTGGAAACCTCTTCTATTGTAAAATCCTCCTCGGGCCGGGCGATTTCCATGGCGCGCCCAAGTGCATCGGACTGTGTTTCAAAGCATTCCCAATCCAGATTTTTACTGCCTTCCCAGTGAATGTGAAAATGGGTGTGTGGACTTTCAGGGTACGATCTCATTCAGCCCTCCAGTCAGGCAAGTCTGGCGTCCAGCGCTATCTGTTAGCGAATTCCAGGGCGTCTACCATTTCTGTTATACCGTGCTCGTTCTGTGGAAATCAAGGAATCTCTGAATTTTACGGACGCTTCAAAAGATGTAAGCGGATGTTTATAAGAGATTTACACATTATTTTTTCATAAAGGAATACGATTTGCCCGGAGGGCATCTGCAACCTTACTTTCCCAGTTTTGGGCGCTTATGAATTCAGCAGAGCTGAAGGTGGGAGCCGAAAAAAGAACGCTACCAAGCCTGCCGCTGCGGGGAAAAGAATTTGAATTTATGGGGCCGAATCTTCATCTCGGCCAATCCGGTTGCATTGGTTTGCGGACTTTAGAGTCTATGTAAGGACTCGGTTTTGGATCATGTAGCGCCCGCCTTCAAGCGTGCATCCGCTTGATTTCAAAGTGCCCGCCTGAAGGCGGGCGCTACAAAAACGCGTCGATTTTGAGTTCGCACACAGACTCTTTAGCTTCGACTTCCTAAAGAATCGTGCCATGCGAATTCTCATCAAATAAGGTCAGAACGCCAGCCGCGGTGTGTTGCGACCCTTTCGAGCGGCTGATAGAATCGATGTGCGGAATTTTTGTGCAAGCCCCGTGACGGTCAGGGCTTAATTTCCACTTAATTTGTGCGGGCTGAAATTGCAGTCCCACTTGATTCCATCATTTTGAGCGGCGTACGATTCTGCCGCGGAGGACACTTGGCTAAATACGATCTGGCAATTATCGGTAGCGGTCCGGGGGGATATAACACTGCGATTCGGGCCGCCCAGTGGGGCCTGAAGACCCTGGTCATTGAAAAAGATGGGTTTCTGGGCGGCACCTGTCTGCATGTCGGCTGTATTCCTACGAAAGTGCTGCTGCATCATGCCGAGATATTTGACAACTTCAAGCATGCGAAGGAGTTAGGCATTGACGTCAAGGAATTTTCGTTGAACTGGCCGGCGGTGCTGGCGCGTAAAGAAATGATCGTCAACAAACATGCCAAGGGCATCGAGTTCCTGTTTCGCAAAAATAAAGTGGAAAAAATGCAAGGCTGGGGGAAATGGGCAGGCCCCGGACGGGTCACCGTTGAAAAGGACGGCAAGATCACGGAAGTCGAAGCCACGCACATCATGTTCGGAACAGGCTCGACGGCGCGTTCACTTCCCGGGGTGGAAATCGACGGGAAGACGATTCTCAGCAATATCGAGATTTTGCAACTGCCCGCAGTTCCAAAAACATTGGTGATCGTCGGGGCAGGGGCGGTGGGAGTCGAATTCGCGTCGATTTTCAATACGTTTGGGACCGAGGTCACAGTGCTGGAAATGTTGCCGCGCGTGACGCCCATTGAGGATGAGGAAATTTCCGCGGAACTGGAAAAATCGCTGAAGAAAAAGGGCATTCAGATTTTTACCGAAGCCAAAGTTTCGACCGTGAAAAAAGAAGCCGATGGCGCGACAGTTACCTTCACGGATAAAACGGGGAAGACCCAAACCATCGCCGCCGAAAAAGTGCTGATGGCCGTTGGCCGCGTGCCAAAGACGGACAATCTGGGCATCGATAAATCGAAGGCGAAAATGGAGCGAGGGTTTGTTCACGTCGGCCCGTACATGGAAACGGCCGAGCCAAACCTTTACATGATCGGCGACATCGTTGCCGGCATGCCGCAACTGGCGCATGCCGCTTCCATGGAAGGCATTTCGTGCGTGGCGAAAATCACGGGCCACCATATGCCTCCGATTGAAAAGACGCGCATCCCGAACGCGACGTATTGCGAGCCGCAGGTAGCGTCCATCGGTTTGACCGAGAAGGCCGCGCGCGAAGCGGGCTACTCCGTGAAGACTGGAAAATTTCCGTTCATGGGCAACAGCAAAGCGACAATTCTGGGCCACCACGAAGGCTTCATTAAGGTCGTGACCGATGAAAAGACCTCCGAAATTCTGGGTGTGCACATCATCGGGCCGTTTGCGACCGAAATTATTTCCGAATCGGTTGCGGCCCTGCAGCTCGAGGCCACTGTCGATGACCTGATGTCCACCGTGCATGCGCATCCGACGGTTTGGGAAGCGATGTCCGACGCGGTCGCTGCCGTGCGGGGGCTTTCGATTAATGCCTAGAGGCAGTCGGGAGTTGACAGTTCAGAGTTAAGAGTGGTGCGTGTATTGTCCGTATGAAATGACCCCGGGTATGAATTGCGATTGAGATTTACAGGGGGAATTCATGAAAGAAACGGTGCAGGAATATATTCAGAGGATTCTTTCGCAGTCTGCCGGCAAAGATCCTGTGAAAGTGCAGGGCTCCACAGCCGCGAAGCTGAAGCGCCTTGTTCAACGCGCGCCTGCAGCCAAATTGCGGAAGCGGCCCGCACCGGGGAAATGGTCCGCCAGTGAAATTATTGCGCATCTGGCGGACGGGGAAATTGTTACAGGGTGGAGAATACGGCAGATACTGGGCGCTCCCGGAACTTCTCTACAAGCTTATGATCAAGACGCGTGGGCTGCTGCAGGCCACTATGAAAAGCGGGACGCGCGAAAATCGCTGGAACAGTTTCGCGTTTTACGCGAAGGAAACCTCGCGCTTCTGAAATCGCTGACGCCCGAACAACGGAAGCAGCACGGCCTGCACGCCGAGCGTGGTGTCGAGACAATCGATCATATCGTGCAGATGATCGCGGGGCACGACCTCAATCATCTGGGGCAGGTGGAGCGGATTCTCGCGCGGAAGTGAAGTTAAGATTCTAGAGTTTAGAGTTTGCAGGCGAAACACATGAAAGAGTTGCTGGCTGTCGATCTTGGAGTCGTGGAATATGGCGCGGCGTGGGAGTTGCAGCGCCGCGTTGTGGCTGCGCGCAAGGCCGGAAATATTTCAGATGTGCTGCTCCTTTGCGAGCATCCTCACGTGATCACGTTGGGGCGCAGCGGGAAAATGGAGCACCTGTGCGCGCCGGACGAGATGCTTCGCCAGATGGGCGTTTCATTTTTTGATACAAATCGCGGTGGCGACATGACCTATCACGGTCCCGGGCAACTGGTTGGTTATCCGATTTTGAATCTCGGAGAAATTCGGCGGGATGTGGGCTGGTACGTGCACGGCCTGGAAGAGGCGATGATTCGCGCGACTGCTGAGTTTGGAATTGCATCGCGGCGCGTGCCGGGGCGGACTGGGGTTTGGGTGGATGTGGCGGCTGCGCGAGAGGAAGCTGAGGAAGTTAAGGAAGTTCAGGAAATTAAGGACGAGGAAAAGCTCGCTGCGATCGGCGTGCACATCAGCCGCTGGGTTACTTCTCATGGATTTGCGTATAACGTTTCCACCGATTTGCGGTATTTCGATCTGATTGTGCCTTGCGGGATTGTGGGGAAGCGGGCTACATCGCTTGAAAAATTGTTGAAGCGAAACGTAGGATTTTCTGAGGTTAAGCCTCGAATTTCCGGACATCTTGCGGAATTGTTAGGCCTTCGAGTGCGCACGTGCGCGCGAGAAGAGTTGGATGCAGCGCTTCGCGAGCATGATGAAAGCGCCGCGTTGACGGTTTAGGATTTTTGCGCATTTTGTAGCCCGCGTCTTCAGACGCGGGGGTTTAGGTGGCGCGACAATAGAAAAACCTCGCCTCTGATCCTTCGTTCTCGTTCGGGACAAGAAAGGCGAGCTACAGCAGGGCCGGCACTCTGCCTGGGATTTGGCGACCCCGCGAAATTATGGCTACAACTCAGCTAACGCGCGAAAAGCATCTTGAGCTCTATTATTTTATGCGGCTTAACCGCGAGCTTGAGAACCAGATGGTGCGGCTGTTCCGCCAAAACAAAATTGTCGGCGGGCTTTATCCCAGCCTGGGTCAGGAAGCGATTTCCGTGGGCACGGCTTACGCATTAGGCCCGGGTGACTGGATCGCGCCGATGATCCGCAATATCGGTTCCCTCCTCGTGCGCGGTTTTAAGCCCCGAGACGTCATCACGCAACATATGGCGCTTGCCACCTCTCCCACGAAGGGCAAGGATGGCACAAGCCATTTCGGCGATCTGTATTCACGGCATGTAGTGGCGCCCACATCCATGCTTGGCGATTTAATTCCTGTGATGGCGGGCATCGCGATGGCTGGTCGATACCTTGGCCAAAATATTGTGACCATGACGTGGATCGGGGATGGCGGCACATCCACGGGAGTGTTTCACGAAGGCTTGAATCTCGCCGCGGTGCAGAAGGCACCTTTCGTATTGATCGTGGAAAATAATCAGTGGGCGTACTCAACGCCTACGGACAAACAGTCCGCGTTGCGCGATCTTGCCGACCGCGCCAAGGCCTACGGCATGAAGAGTTTCATCGTGGATGGGAACGATGTGCTGGCCGTCGAGCGCACCACGCGCGAAGCGGTTGCTTTTGCGCGCGCCGGAAACGGTCCCGTGCTGATCGAGGCAAAGACCATGCGCATGCTGGGGCACGCGCAGCATGACGCTGCGGAATACGTGCCCAAAGAGCTGCTCGCATCGTGGAAGAAGAGCGACCCGCTCGACCGGTTTGAAAAATTACTGACCGAAAAAAAAATCTGGGACGCCAAAACGAAAAAGGAAATCGACGAGCGCGTCGTGCGCGAAATTCGCGAGGACGTGGAATTCGCGGAAAACTCGCCGGTTCCAGCACCCGAGACGGCTGAAGAAGGCGTTTACTGCGAAGGCTGTCATGCGATTGATGCGGAGTGGAAGCGGCCGAAGGAAGAAGTGATGCCGCCGCGCTCCAGCGTAAAGGCCGAATGGCCTTTAAAATCGATTGCAGGAAATGGAACGCGCCCGGCCGCTGCGAAGAAGACTGCAATAAAAACTAAGGCTGCAAAAAAGCCCGCCCGCTCCGTGGCCCGCGCAAAGGCGGGCCGCTGAGAATGGCTGAAACCACGTATCTCGAAGCCATCCGCCAGGCGATGTCTGAAGAAATGGACCGCGATCCCGCGGTCGTCCTGATCGGCGAGGACGTTGGCGTGTATGGCGGCGCATTTAAAACTTCGGAAGGGTTGCTGGCGCGATTCGGTTGGGAACGCGTGATCGACACGCCCATCAGCGAATCGGCGATCGTAGGCGCGGCGGTGGGCATGAGCTACGCGGGCTTGCGGCCCATTGCCGAAATGCAATTTATTGACTTCATCGCCTGCGCCTTCAACATGATTACGAACTACGCCGCGAAATCGCATTACCGCTGGGGCGCGCCCGTGCCCATCGTGTTGCGCGGCCCGTGCGGCGGCGGCGTGCATGGCGGGATGTTCCACTCGGCGAATCCGGAAATGTATTTCGTGCACACGCCCGGGCTGAAAGTGGTTTGCCCGTCAACTGCCTATGATGCCAAGGGACTTTTGAAATCCGCGGTTCGTGACAACAACCCCGTTCTTTTTTTCGAACATAAATATTTATATCGTAGAATTAAGGAGGAACTACCCGTCGGCGATTTTACCGTGCCGATTGGAAAAGCGGTGGTGCGGCGCGAAGGGCGCGACCTCACCATTGTGAGCTACGCGGCCATGATGCACACTTCGCTCGAAGCCGCTGCGGAACTGGCGAAGGAAGGCATTGAGGCGGAAGTGATCGATTTGCGGACACTTCTGCCGCTCGACAGCGAGACGATTTTGTCCTCCGTGCGCAAGACGAACAAACTGCTCGTGGTGCACGAGGATACGCGCACGGGCGGCATCGCCGGAGAAATTGCCGCTATCGTCACCGAAAAAGCGTTTGAGGATCTGGACGGGCCTATCCGCCGCGTGACGTCCTTGGATACGCCGGTGCCATACGCGCCGGGGCTCGAAGAATATTTTATGCCCAATACCGCCAAAGTCGTTCGTGCGGCGCGGGAGCTCGCAAAGTATTAAAGCATTCGTGAAT
>Ga0210386_10000407_pt1 | contig 39997 bp, 32 predicted proteins | sample IncBWH32OmetaG_FD_160091 | JGI IMG/M metagenome (GOLD analysis project Ga0210386, IMG submission 160091) | Forest soil microbial communities from Barre Woods Harvard Forest LTER site, Petersham, Massachusetts, United States - Inc-BW-H-32-O ...
TTGCGTCTGTGTTTTTAGACACTTTCGAAACTCAGATGGTTGACTCGCGCGCGTGCCGGAGGCACGATACCAGGTAACCATGATTGAATCACAAACCAGTGCACAACGCCGCAGTTCGCGAGTGTTCACGCGCATTCCCGTGCGCGCCACCGGTAAAAACACCGATGGCCGGAAGTTTCGCGAGAACAGCCAGACCATCGTGATCAACGCACACGGCGGCCTGCTCTACTTGCACGAATCGCTGGAACTGGGTGCGCAAGTGGTGCTGATCAACCCCGTCACCGAAGAAGAGCAAGAATGCCGGGTTGTCTACCTCGGCGATATGTCTGACAAAGGGACACGAGTCGGCGTCGAATTTCTCTCGCCCAGCCCTCATTTCTGGGGCGTTGAATTCGCGCCGCAGGACTGGCCCGCGCGGCCAACCGTCCACCCGTCGCGCTAGTGTATTTCCACGCGCTGAGATTGTTCCAAATTCGCACGAGTTACCACAATCCTCGCACAGATGTCATATCACGGACATGACTCGCCTTTAGAAGACTTGCGCGCTGCCATGAACTGACGGGACTTAAGAAATGACTAGGGGTCACCTCAGGCGCACCATGCACCGTGGTTTCGCGTGGGCTATTTGGCGGGGAGGCGATCGTCGTACTTCGTGAGGTCTACGTCTTTCCACTTGCCGTCCATGATTTCCTGGCGGATTTGCGCCGCAGTCTTTCCTTGCTGCGATTCCGTGTAGGTAAAGACCGCTTCCTTCTTGCACAGCACGCAATGCGCGCCGTGATAATCCGTGAAGCAATCGAGCAAACTCTTGTGGCCGACTTCCTTATCGCAACGGCAATAACAGGGCTGCTGATAAAGGAACTCTTTTTCCTTGGCGGCTAACGTGTAAACGTTCCGCGTCTCCGCGTCCAGAAACTGCTCAGGGTCGAGCGTCTCGGGCAGTGGACCCTTAGGTGCCTCAGGGTGATACGCCGGAATATCAGCCTTGTGATTCGTCGCGACGCTGGTGCCTCGTGGCCCTTGGGTCTGAGCCGGGGCAGTGCCTGGAGCCGCGCTCTGAGCGGAAGAATTTTGGGCATGCAGAGAACCGGCGCCAAGTCCGGCAAGTAGAAGCCCGAAAATTGCGGCAGTGGTCAAGGATTTGCGAAGCATCGAAAATCTCCATGTTCGGGCCGCTTCGACGGTTCGCGCCCGCACTTTCTGCTACGCCGAAATCTTACCACTTCGCTCGCATCGGCGAAGCATTTTTGCCGCCAGCGCGGCGAATTAGTTGAACAGCTCGAGACCAATTCAATTTCAATCCCGTCGGGACTCAGTGTGCTCCGCCGGGTCCGCCTGACTTGAATTTCCGCGTGAAGAAAACCAGTGGGGCGCCAATCAAGCAGGCGCAGCCCAGTAGCCAGAAACAATCCAGAAATCCCAGGAAGGCAGCCTGCTGCCCCACGATTTGCGCCAGCTGGGCTTTCGCGTGCAATGCGGCGTCCGCCGATGAAAAACCGTGCGCCGCAAAATAGCGAGACATCGCGTTGAACGTTTGCCGATAGCGCTCGTGTGACGGATTCGCGTATTCAACCAGAATTGATTGGTGATACTGCGTTCTTCGCGCGAGCACGGTGGTAACAAACGCGATCCCCACACTCCCGCCTTGGTTACGAAACAAATTTGTAAGACTCGACGCCTTATTGTTTTTATTTTTCGGCAGGAATGAGTAGGCCAGCTGGCTCACCGGAACAAATAGCGGCGCGATCCCCAAGCCTTGCAAAGCGCGCGCCAAAGCGATATGCCGGTAGTCAGTGCCCAGATCGAAACTGGCATAGCGCCACATGGCCATCGCGAAGATTACGTATCCTACAAAAATTAATGGTTTGATTCCTACCTTCGGAAGGATTCTCACGATCAGCGGCGCCAAAGCCACAATCACGAAGGCGCCCGGCCCCAGCACCAGCCCCGCGTCCGTCGCCGTGTAGCCGTAAAGGCTTTGCAACATCTGCGGGATCAGCACCGTCGAACCAAAGAGCGCGAAACCAAAAAGAAAATAGTAAAAGTTCGCTATGGCAAAGTTGCGGTCGGCCAGCAAACGAATCTCCACCACCGGGTCGGGATGCCGCCACTCCCAAAAAACGGCCACCAGCAAGGCGACCAGCGCCACGGAAAAAAAGAACACGATGAAGCGGCTCTCGAACCAGTCTTCGGTCTGGCCGCGATCGAGCACGACTTCCAGGCACGCAAATCCCAGCGCCACCAGAAAAATTCCCAGGCCATCGATGCGCAGCTTCCCGCCCGCGCGCGCCGCTTCCACTTCGCGCGTGAATTCAGGAGGGTCCGAAACCACGCGGCTGGTCAGGATCAAAGACACGATCCCGATCGGAATGTTGATGAAGAAGATCCAGCGCCAGCTCCAGTGGTCCGTAATCCATCCGCCGAGCGGCGGCCCAATCACCGGCGCGGTGACGATCGCCATGCTATAGAGCGCGAAAGCCGCGGCGCGCTTGTGTGCCGGAAATGTATCAACCAGAATGGCTTGCTCCACCGGAGCCAAGCCGCCCCCTCCAACGCCCTGCAGCACGCGAAAGAAAATCAGCAGGCCGAGCGTGAGGGCCATTCCGCAAAGCAGGGAACTCACAGTGAAGAGCACCACGCAGAGCATGTAATACCGTTTGCGCCCAAACACTCGGCTCAGCCACGCGGAAAGCGGCAGCACCACGGCATTCGAAACCAGATAGCTGGTAAGAACCCAAGTGCTCTCGTCATAGCTGACGGCTAGCCCTCCGGCGATGTGCGGCAAGGCGACGTTGGCAATTGCGGTATCGAGCAGTTCCATGAACGTCGCGAGTGTGACGGTAGCGGCAATGATCCAGGGGTTGATGGCGGGCCGACCGGCCACGACGCCCGGAACGGGAATGACGGCAGTGGTCGCGCTTACTATGCTCATAACCGGCACCGGCCATTTGGATGCCAAAAGAGACCGTACGGTCTCAACAAATATAGGCTATAATATAAAGAGACCGGTTGGTCGCAAGGCGATCTGGCTTCGGGAGGCACTCCATGCGCAAAGGTGAGGAAACCAGGCAGGCGATCATTCGCAAGGCCGCGCCCATCTTTAATCAACGAGGCTACGAAGGCGCGGCCTTGTCTGATCTGATGCAGGCGACGGGCCTCGAAAAAGGCGGCATTTACCGCCACTTCGAGAGCAAGCAGCAGCTTGCGTCCGAGGCTTTCGACTATGCCTGGAAGAAAGCGGTGGATGCGCGGCTCGAAGGGACTCAGGAGATTTCGAATTCTGTGGATCGCCTGAAGCAGATTGTGCGGAATTTCCGGGATCGCCGCACGGGTCTGGTCCCGGGCGGGTGCCCACTGTTGAATACGGCCATCGATTCAGACGATGGGAATCTTCAACTGCGAAACAAAGCCCGCCGCGCGCTAAATGCGTGGCTCGACCGCCTCGCAACCATCGCCAAGCAAGGCCAAAAGCGCGGCGAAATCCGCGTGCAAGTAAACACCGCGAAGCTGGCCACGCTAATCGTCAGCACGCTCGAAGGAAGTCTGATGCTCAATCGTTTGCAACGGAGCGACGAACCGCTCGATGTGGCCTGCCGTTACCTTGAGGGCTATCTCGAAACCGAAATTCGGGCACCGCGATCGACGGAGCCTACGCGACTGCGGGCGAGCGGGTCGTAGCCTCCGACGGTAAAATTGCGCACGCTGGCGCCAAGCCGACTACCAACGGAGCTCCACTCAGCATTGTGAAGTCTCCAGCATTCCTTCAAATATTGCCACAACTGGGAACACGTGTGCGTGGGCGCATGTGGCTCAAAGAATTGATCTTAAGTCCCGATTTCCGTAAGAAAAAGTACTTTACCTTGTTACTATCGGCTGTCATCATTATTCATCCGTCGGGACAATCCTGGTCCGACGTAAGACCTGGGGGACACGCTGTGGAAGCCAAGATACCGGTATCGATTCTATCCAGCAACCGTCTTCTCAGGGAATCGATTGCGCGCATTTTAATCCATACGCGGGAGTTCGAAGTCATCGCAACTGAGCCGGCAAACTACCCTTCACGGCCAGATTCAAGCAATGTCGTACCAGACGTATGGGTTTCGGATTCGCTGCAGTGTTTCATCGATAGTGTATTTCCCCATCGAACCGAGCACAAAAATGGCAAGGCCGCTGCGTGCGTCCTGGTGGCGATGCAAGACGATGCCAGGCATTTTCTAAAGGCGGTGCGGCGCGGGGTTTTAGGCTACGTCTTGCAGGAAGCATCTGCGGAAGACGTGATCGGCGCAGTGCGGGGTGTAGCGCGCGGTGAGGCGGTCTGTCCAGCGTTCCTGACGCGCGTGCTGTTTGATTATGTTGCCTCCCGGACGAGCGACGTTCAGATACGGGCGCGCACGCAATTTAGACTGACCCGCCGAGAGCAGCAACTGGTACCCTTGGTGGGCCGTGGACTGACAAATAAGGAAATCGCTGCAGAACTGAGCGTATCTGAACAAACCATCAAGAGCCATATTCATAGGATCCTTCGCAAGGTTGGCGTCGAAGATCGCTCGGCTATACTCGATGCGTGCGAAGGCGAGCAACCCCTCACATAGCCCTAAGGCACTCCCTGCCCTACCGGACGCGAAACCGTGTACATCTTCGCTAACCCTTCCCATCCCCCAAATTCAATCGTACTCTTGCATCCGAATTGAGCCTGTTCTCGGTTGCCGGACTTTGCGAATAATTTCGGGACTCAAAGACCGCGGGTGGGGAGCGACTGATGAGTTCAATTCGAGTGCTCGTTGCGAATCGACCACGCCTGATTCGTGAACTCCTGATGGCCACGATCTCGGACCAGACCGACATCGAGATTGTTGGCGAGATTCCAGAGGAAGCGGACATCGTGGGCGCTGTCGAAGAAAGCCGGCCGGATTTTGTAATTATCGCGCTGGACAAGTCAAAGCGCTTACCACCGTTTTGTATTTCGATTCTTCAAGACCATCCAGAAATCAAGGTCATTGCAATTTCCCCTAATACTAATAACTTTGTGTGTTACTATACCGCGCTTCAAGTACAATCCTATCCAATTGAAGCCTCTGAAGCTGGGGTGCTGAACGCTTTGCGTGGCAAGACCCAGCCGTTTGAGAGGGTGCAATGACTGCAGCCGCGGCTGGCCGCGCGACTTGGTGTCGCGCTATGCGAACGTGTGGCTTTGTGCTCCCCTACGCGTTGATGATTTCGTTGTTGTTTTCCCCGCTCCTTCGAGCGCAATCACAACAGCAGGCGCGTGTGCCCGGCTCCGAACTTTCACGAGAAAACTTCAACCAGGTGGCTGCCTCGGCGGCACAAATCAAAACGGTCCTGGCGCAGGACCCCGGGCTGGTGGTGGAGCTAAAACGCTGGATAGCTAAAAATGCGACCGATCAAGGGCAGATCGTAAGCGAATCGGATCTCACCGACGACGCAATTTCCGAACGACTGCAGACGGACGTTCGGTTTCGCTCGGTGGCAACTTTGCTGCTGCAGCGCTACGGCTATCTGGTACCGAAGGTGAATCCGGACTCCGACCTCGGCAAACAACAGGAACTATTGATCCAAGAGCGTGTGAAGTGGCTTGCTCAGGAAGAGGAACAAGCCAGGTCGCAGGCCGCCTCGAAAGCCCAAGACCGGTTTGAGAAGGCCCGCCAATGCGAGCAAGGCGAGCAATCAAGCTGCTTGGAACAGCAGCAGCAACAACAGCGGCAGCAGCAGGCGCCGGCATCTCGCCCATGGCCGCCTCAAGGACAGGGGCAGGGAACGTTTCCCGGGTACCCGCCCGGTCTAGAAAATCCAAATCAAATGAATCCGCCTAATTTCCAGCAGGGACCGGGTGCGGGCAGCCTGGAACGCGCTCAACTCATGCAAACAGGCGAATATCCCGGCGACGACTCTTTTGCATTCTTATCCGGAAACATTTTTGGATCTCCTGACTACTTGCAAACTCCCGGAGGGTTCGGCGGAATGACTGGGAACGGCGGGGCCACTATGCCATCTCCCCTCCAGCAATTGCAGAACGGCGACACCGGAGGCATCGGCCCATCACTCAACGGAGACGCGCGCAGCGGATCGCAGGGAGGCCTATTCAGCCAGTACGGCAGCGGCGGCAGCGAGCCCGGTTCATCATTCGGCCAGACCGAGGGGAACCCATTCGATGCGAACCGCACAAATCAGTACAACAGTGGCGGGGCGGGCACCGACCGCTATCTCAGCTCCTATAACAACTACAGACAGCCGTTCGATCGTTACCGCAAGCCGCAACTGCAACCCGTAGAGATGGTCCGTCGGCCAAGCCCCTACCTGGACATTCCGTCGCTCTATGACATGTACATGCAGGCGCTGCCAAGGCCCACAACACCTCAACGGTTCGGCATGAACGTCTTTGAAAATGAATCGGAAAATCCCGACTTTATCCCCATGGATCTTCCCGCAGGCCCGGACTACGTGGTCGGACCGGGCGACGGTCTGTCAGTCAATCTCTGGGGCGGAGTATCTCGGCGCATTTACGGCACGGTTGATCGGGAAGGGCGTATGAATTTGCCGGAAGTCGGCCCCCTGCTGGTCAGCGGCAAGAGTCTCGCGGAGGTTCAGCAGAGTGTTCAACAGGTCTTGCGCACGCAGTTTCGCGATGTATCGGTCGACGTTTCCTTGGCTCGGCTGCGGACGGTGCGAGTCTACATTGTCGGAGACGTGGCAAACCCGGGTGCCTACGACATCAGTTCGCTTTCGACGCCCCTGAACGCACTGTTTGTCGCGGGCGGTCCAACCTCGAGGGGTTCACTGCGGATCGTGAAACATTTTCGAGGTAACAAACTCATTCAGACTGTCGACGTCTATGATCTTCTTCTGAACGGCGTGAAGTCCGACATGCAACACCTAGAGAACGGCGACAGCGTAATGGCGCCTCCGATCGGCCCGCAAGTTACGATCGAAGGAATGGTCCGTCGTCCTGCGATTTACGAAATGACCGATGAAAAGAGCCTCTCTAGCGTGCTCGAACTTGCCGGCGGGCTGCTGCCAACCGCCACGCTCCGCCACATCGAAGTCCAGCGAACCATCTCCCACCAAAAGGAGACGATGCTTAGCCTTGATATTCCCGCGTCGGACGATGATTCGGAAGCGACCAAGAAACTCGATTCTTTTCAGATTCAGGATGGTGATCGCATCCGGGTTTTCCCGATTGCTCAGGGCGAGGAAGATGCGGTTTATCTCGACGGACATGTCGTCCGGCCGGGTCGCTACTCCTACCACGACAACATGCGCGTGACCGATCTGGTTTCCTCGTACAAGGATCTGCTGCCGGAACCTGCTCTGCAATACGCCGAAATCATTCGCCTCAACCCGCCGGACTTCCATCCGACGATGGAGAGCTTTGGCTTGCAAGATGCATTGGCTAATCCCTCGCAAGCGCCCGTTCTCCACGCGATGGACACAGTGCGAATTTTCAGCCGATTTGATTTTGAAAATCCGCCGACCGTGTCGGTCTTGGGCAATGTGCGGTCGCCCGGAACCTACCAGACGTCGGGACAAATCCATTTGGCCGACGCCGTCCATTTGGCAGGGGGGCTTGCGCCGGATGCTCAGACCGATGACGCGCAAGTGTTCCGCTCTATGTCGGACGGCAGGGCCAAGATTTTCAGCGTGAGTCTGAGTCAGGCGCTGGCCGGCGATCCCGTGGAGAACATCCTGCTGGAACCGCGAGATCGCTTGTTGGTTCACAAGAGCTCGAATGCCGAGCAGCCCGCGACCGTGTCCATCGAGGGCGAAGTCGGAAAGCCCGGCCGCTATCCGTTAACCGGAAATATGACGGTAGCGGATTTGATTCGGGTGGGAGGAGGACTTAAAGCCAGTGCCGACCCGCACTTGGCTGATTTAACCACTTATCAGTGGGCCTCCGACACAAAACTGACCGGGCAGCACGAGACCATTTCGATTTCGGCAGCCTTGCAAGGCGATCCCCAGGCCAACACGTCCTTGCACAATGGCGACGTCCTCACGGTTCGCGAGCGGCCGGAATGGAATGATTTGGGCGCGACCATCACCGTGAGGGGCGAGGTGAGGGATCCCGGAACCTATGGAATCCGCCCGGGAGAGCGGCTCAGCTCCCTGCTTGAAAGGTCCGGCGGCTTTTTGCCGAGCGCTTATCCGTACGGCGCGATTCTCACTCGCGTGGAAGTTCGGCAACTCGAAGCCAAAGAACGGGACAAGCTGATTCTGCGCGTGAAAGACGCGCAAACCAGCCTGGAAAACTTGCCGGAAACGACGCCGGCTCAGAAGCAAGCGAAGGCGATGGCGCTCGGCCAATATCAGACGACGCTGCTCGAATTAAACTCCAATCCGCCCCTGGGACGCGTCACCCTTCGGATTTCCTCACACGTCGACCGTTGGGAGGGCACTGCGGCTGATATCGACGTGAGAGCAGGCGATACCCTGATCATTCCTAAGCGGCCGGATTATGTGATGGTCACTGGCCAGGTTTTCAATCCAGCCGCGGTTTCTTACCGGCCCGGGAAAAGCGCGAAGTGGTATCTGAGTCAGTCGGGCGGACCTACGACGACAGCAAATAAGAAAGCGATTTTCGTGATCCGAGCGGATGGTTCGGTTGTCGGCGAGAAAAGTAATTTGTTGGGTGGTAATTCGTTAGATGCAACGCTCCAACCCGGAGACGCGGTGGTCGTCCCCGAGAAGACCATAGGCGGTGGCGTGAATTGGGCGAATGTGTTCACGACGGCTTCGGTCGCTTCATCGATCGTGAGTACCGTATTCATTGCCACTCACTACTGATGCAGCCGGCAACACTGAAAATTTGGAGACGGCTGATGGTCGCGTCATTGCTGAGCGCAATTACCGCGGGATGGGGGCCTGGCTGCTACGCGCAGGTCCAGGACCGGCAGGCCCAGACAGCGCCTGCGGCGAGCCCGGACGCGAGTTGCTGCGTCGACGGTCAATCAGCAACCGCTCGTTCCGGTGGAGTCTCGGACCAACACGCGGGGTCTCCTACCGACGCAGCGGACTCCGAACCCAACGATAGGACTTACAACAACACGTTGGGGCCGCACTTGCTGAAGGATTTCGCCGGGGACCAGAAGAGGATTTGGACCAGCTTCACGCATGTGCGGTTGGTAGACGCCGACTGGCTTGTGCCACTCGGCGCAGCCACAGGGATGTTGTTCGCCACCGACACGGAGGTGAGCAAGCATCTTTCGAATTCGTCAAGCCGGATCAAATACAGCAACGATCTGGCAAATTTCGGGTTGGGATCTCTGGTAGCAGTAGGAGGCGGAATGTATTTGTGGGGTCATTTTACCCACGACGATCATAGGCGGGAAACCGGACTGCTAGCCGGCGAAGCGGCAGCCAATAGTCTTGCCGTGGTCTACGCATTGAAGTACGCGCTCGGCCGCGAACGGCCGCAGCAAGGCAATCCTCCTTATCAAGGAGATTTCTGGAATGGCGGTGTTTCCTTCCCCTCCGAGCACGCTGCAGCTGCGTGGTCTATTGCTAGCGTCATTGCCCACGAATATCCAGGTCCTCTGACCACCATTCTGTCTTACGGGTTAGCGTCTGCAATTACTGCTTCGCGCGTGACTGGAAAGCAGCATTTTCCGTCCGATGCCTTAATCGGAAGCGCTATCGGATGGTTCGTGGGGGAACAGATCTACCGGCATCATCACGATCCCTCGGTCGGGGGCGGGGAGTGGCAGACCTACGCGGAAACGCAAGACCAGGGTCCGGAACGCGCTTCGGCGAGCAGAGGCTCACCTTACGTCGAACTTGATAGTTGGATTTATCCCGCCATCGAACGCCTCGCAGCGCTGGGCTATATTCAATCCGCGTTTCTGGGTATGCGGCCCTGGACCCGGCTTGAATGCGCGCATTTGGTTGACGAGGCAGGGGAAAAGATCGAAGCCGTGGCTGCGCCTCCTAAAGAAGCCGACCAGCTTTATGCCGTGCTTTCTAAAGAGTTTGAAGCCGACTTGGAGGGTCTCGGAGGACGTGGGGAGCGCTCCGTCCGCGTTGAGTCGATCTATTCGACGGTTACTCAAATCAGCGGTCCGCCGCTGAACGACAGCTATCATTTCGGTCAAACGATCATCAACAACTATGGCCGGCCTTATGAGGAAGGCTTCAATACCTACGACGGTTTTTCAGGTTACGGTACGGAAGGGATTTTCACGCTGTATGTTCGGGGAGAATACCAGCACGCTCCTTCGGCACCAGCCTATTCTCTGCCCGTTCGGCAAGCCATTGCTACGATGGATGACAATCCAGTCCAGCCGGCGACCCCGATAGCTACCGTCAATCAATTCCGATTGCTCGACACCTATGTCTCGGCTAACTACTCGGGCTGGAATTTCTCCTTCGGCAAGCAGAGCCTTTGGTGGGGCATAGGCGACGGCCAGTCGCTGATGTTCAGCGACAATGCCGAGCCCATCTATATGTTCCGTATGAGTCCGATTGGAACCTTTGATATACCCCTCTTATCCCGTATTTTTGGGCCATTCAAGACGGACTTTTTTATTGGCAAGCTTTCGGGAAATGAGTTTCCCCCGCGGCCGTTGATGCATGGTGAGAAGCTTAGTTTTAAGCCAACGGAGAATTTAGAAGTGGGCGTTAGTCGGACAGCTGAGTTTGGAGGGGTTGGTCGCCCACTGACGCCGGCGGCTTTTTTTAACAGCTACTTTAGTTACACGTCGTCAGGGAACTATGGGGCCAATGATAATCCCGGAAAGCGCACCGGTGGTTTCAACTTCTCCTATCGGATTCCTTTTGTCCGTAACTGGCTTTCACTCTATACCGACGCGATCTCTACGGACGATCCATCTCCCATAGCCGCCCCGCGGCGAGCCGCCGTCAGTACTGGTCTCTACATGCCCCAGATTCCTCGGTTGTCGAAATTGAGTTTGCGCGTGGAGGCCACTTATACCGACCCCGCGACGTCGCGCAGTAATGGCGGAAAATTCATTTATTGGGACGTATTTTTCTACCATAACCAATACGTCAATAAGAATAATATTATGGGTAGCTGGGTTGGCAGAGAGGGTAAAGGATACCAAGCGTGGAGCACATATTCGTTCCGCCCGCGCACGAGCCTGCAGTTTGGATTCCGGCACGTGAAGGTTGACCCCGATTTTATTCCCGCGGGAGAGACGGTGAATGACGGGTCGGTGAAGTTTGATGTGACGGTGCATCGCGACGTAAGCGTCTCGGCTACCGTTCAGTACGAAAGATGGCTGGCGCCTCTGCTGGCGCCCACTGCGCAGACGAATTGGACATCTTCGTTCCAGGTCGTGTTTTGGCCGCAGTCCTGGAAGAAATGAGGCCGATTGTTTCGGGGGTAAGACGACTTGAACAAGGGCGATTCGAACGGGGACCAGGAAGTATTGAGGAACTAATGGACAAAAAATCCAAGCAACGAACCGGCTTTCGGCACAGGGCCGAGGTGTTTCGCAATACGGCTCCTGCCATCGGGATCGGCTTCGCGCGATCGGAACAGTTCTCCGGCTCGACGCCCCAGGCAAGGCTAGGTGTCCCGCGCGGAGGGCGGCTGTGAGTTCTTCGCGTAGTGCTCCTATTCGACGCCCCGAGCCAGAATTCCCTGAGAGCGACTTCTCGGCATCGCCCCCGCCCACCGAGCCGGCGGAGCAGCGCTCAAGCATCCTGGTCTACCTTCGCCTCGTGTGGAGTAATCGTCGGATGTTAGTGCGCGTGTCGTTTTATGCGCTGCTCGCGAGCACGGCCATCGCTTTTCTGATTCCTGCAAGATATAAGTCCACGGCTCGATTGATGCCGCCCGATAACCAGAGCAATTCTTCTAACCTAGGCGCCATGGTGGCGGCGGCGACATCAAGTTTCAGCGAAGATGGGCTACAAGGTGTTGCCAGTGATCTCCTCGGGCTCAAGAGTACCAGCGACATCTTCGTCGGCGTATTGGGCAGTAACACTGTCCAGGACGATCTAATTCACCAATTTGACCTGCAAAAAGTTTACTGGGACAGACACATCGAAGATGCGCGAGCGGACTTGGCGGCGCATACCGACATCACTATCGAACGCAAGAGTCAGATCATTGAGATTTCGGTTACGGATCGGAATCGGCAGAGGGCCACCGCCATATGTCAGGCCTACGTCGACGAACTGAATCGTCTGGTGGCGCAATTGAGCACGTCTGCTGCCCGTCGCGAACGAATTTTCCTTGAGGGCAGATTGCAGGAGGTCAACAAGGACCTGGAGGCCGCCGAGAAGCAATTCAGCCAGTTCGCCAGCAAGAACACAACGATTGACGTCAAAGAACAAGGCAAGGCTATGGTAGATGCGGCGGCGATTCTGCAAGGGCAGCTTATCGCCGCCGAGTCCGAGCTCGAGGGCCTCAGGCAGATCTACACGGACAACAACGCGCGCATCAGGACGCTGCGAGCACGCGTTGATGAACTTAAGGTCCAGCTCGAAAAAATTGCCGGTAAAGGTGAAGACCCCTCCGCCTCGAACGATGATCCACAGCAGGATTCTTCTTATCCATCGATTCGCAAGCTACCCCTACTCGGCGTTGCTTATGCGGACCTGTACAGGCGAACGCAGATTCAGGAAGCCGTTCTCAAGACTCTGACAAAAGAATACGAGCTGGCCAAGGTCCAGGAAGCGAAGGAAATTCCCACCGTGAAGGTGCTCGATCCGGCTAGCGTGCCGGACAAAAGGTCGTTCCCTCCGCGACTGCTGATCATTCTTCTGGGAACGTTTTTTGCCTTTTGCCTCGGCGTGTTCTTTGCGGTCGAATCTGAAAACTGGAAATCGATCGACCCAACGGATCCGAGAAAACGGTTTGCTACGGAAGTTTGGCTTGGAGTGAAAGCTCGCACGTCGTGGATTGCCAAGAACGGAGCGGGAGGCGAGAGCTCGCAGCACCTGGCTTTAGACGAATCAAAAGGCCCAGCCAGGCACGACGAATCGGCGTAAGGTTCCGCTGATTTGTCTTTAACCGATTGCTAATTAAGGGCTTAAGGCGAACCTCGGCCTGTAAGCGACGGGGCGGAGCTGTATCTGGGCCGATGATCAGAAGGGAATCCCAGTAAAGCGTGGCTACCATGCTCAGCGAGACGATGGCCATAAGCGGCAGTCAGTTCGCGGCCGATTACCGCGATCCACACTGGTACGCGGTGCAGACCTGCGCGAATCACGAAAAGCGCGTTCGCCAGCAGTTGGATTTGCGAGTGGTCGAAACCTACTTGCCCGTGTATGAGTCAGTGCGCCACTGGAAGGACCGCCGCGTGCGTTTGGAGTTGCCGCTCTTCCCCGGCTATCTTTTTGTTCGTTTGGCGCTGCGTGATCGTTTGCCAGTGCTGCGAACTCCCAGCGTCGTCCGCATCGTGGAATTTGGCGGGCAGGCGGCAGCCCTTCCAGATCAAGAAATCGAGACTCTGCGCCGGGGCCTCGCGTGCAAAGTGGGAATCGAGCCGTATCCTTACTTGAAAGTGGGGCGCCGTGTCCTGGTTAAGGCCGGCCCACTGCAAGGACTCGAGGGGATCCTAGTACGCAAGAAAAACAGATCAAGATTCATCATCTCTATCGACCTCATCATGCGTTCGGTCGCGGCTGAGATCGACGTGGCAGAACTCGAGCCGATTCACGCAAGCGTTCAGAATGTGCGGACTTCCGCGGGCGCTTGACGTTCCTGTATGCAATCAGAATCAGCCCCAACAATCTGGATTTGGGAGGACTGGCGGCTCCCTCTGACGATTGGCGTGCTAGGCGCCTTTCTGGCCGCCTCGTTGTTCTACACGCCGCTTCCGTTCATATTGCTCCTGGGCGTTCCACTTTGTTTTTATTATTTCTCGCGTCCTTATGAGCTATTGCTGTTGATGGTGTTTTTGATTCCTTTCAACTTCGTATTCAAAATCGGGGCAGTTCCCATGGCGGTTGAGCTGCTTAAGGTGTTTGCGTGGATTCCTCTCCTGGTTCACCTTCGCGCCGGTAAAGAACGTTTTCGAACCAGCCGTTACAATTGGTGCTTTGCCATGGTGGCCGGACTTCTTTTGATCTCGATCGTTCGTTCCGACACATTGCCCTTCACGATCAAGGAATGTTTGCGATTCCTCTCGAACATCGGCTTGTGCTATCTGGTCTTGAATTTGGTAGACAGCCGCCAGAAGGTGCTGCAGATCTTTCGGATCTTGACCTATTCCACGTTTCTGGTCGCTTGCTATGGTTTCTATCAATTTGCAATCCAAGACTACGGGGGCCTGTTCTGGCTTATCAATCCCCGTCTCGACACCACCCTCGCTCCCGGCAGAGTTGCTTTTTGGGAATGGCGGAATCGTATTACGTCCGTGCTGACGTCCGAACTTGAATTGGGTCACTATTTCAATCTCTGTGTGCCGATTGGCATCACGCTTTGGATGACGGAAGGTCGCAAACGCCTCGGCTCCAAGTGGCTGTGGATGACGCTGGCCATGCTCATCGGACTCCTGCTCACCTTCACGTTTGGAGCTTGGCTCGCCCTGCCAGCTACCTGGGGCGTCTTTTTTCTCCTCTTTGACAAGAAGCATAGATGGAAGATGACGCTGGCGGCGGTTCTAGTCTTGCTCGTCCTCGCATCCCTGTTGCTCTATGCTCCCGTCCGGACCTCCCTGACGGAAAAAGTTCTAGGGAACGGCGTAGGTGGCCTCGCTTGGGACGTGGTGACCCGGCTGGATAGCTGGAAATTTGCAATTACGACCTGGTGGTCTCATCCACTTGTCGGAGTCGGCTACGGCAACTATCAGATCCTCGAATACGCTCACGAATATGTTCACTCCGAATGGGGTCCCGGGGGCAGTTCTCCGCACGAGACATATCTGTTTCTGTTGGCAAGTCTGGGCGTAGTCGGAACGTTCGCAATCCTCATCATCACGTTGGGGACCATCCGTTCTGACCTAAGGTTGCGAACTGATCCACAGTTGGGTTTGATTGCCTTGGCTTTGGCCTTCGCGCTAACCGCAAATATGCTCGGCTGGTTGTCTGACGACGCGTCCTTCTTAGGTGCCCATGCCAACTATCTTTTTTGGCTCCTGATCGGCCTCAGTGAGGCGATTTGTAAATTCAAAAAGCCCGGAGACCAGAGCACATCCATGAATGGCCGGTTTGGCGATATGGCTGCAAGTTGAGCGACGGAGTCGTGAGCTCAGAAGAGGTCGACATTCGTGAACGTAGGCGGAAGGCTAGGACAAACGGTTTTCAAGAACGCGTCTGCAAATCTAGTGCGGCTTGTGGGCTCGGGAATAGTCGCCCTCCTGTTGCCTCCATTTCTCGTGAGGATGCTTCCAAAGGCCACCTACAGCGCCTGGGCGCTCCTGTTGCAACTCACTCTCTACGTCGGCCTACTCGACTTTGGCATACAAACGGCTGTTGCCAGGTTCGTCGCTCACGCTGATGAGTTGAACGATTTGGAACAGCGAGATGGAGTTGCGAGCACAGCGGTCGTGCTGCTTTCCTTAGTGGCTGTCCTCGGTTTCTGCTTGTGCGGGGCATTGGCTTGGGAATTACCACACGTCTTCAAAGCCATGCCAATCGACCTGTTGAGAGAGGCCAGACTGGCGCTCTTGCTCATGGGCGGAGCATTTGCGGTCGGCCTCCCGTTCTCGGTCATCCATGCTGCGTTCATCGGACTGCAGCGAAACGAAATACCCGTTGCCATCATACTTGCCAATCGGCTTACGATGGGAATTTTGGTCGTCCTGGTCGTTTTCAGGCATGGCGGACTGATCGCTATGGCAGCCTGTGTTGCGTTTGCGAACGCGCTTTCCTTCGGACTGTCGTACTTCGCGTGGCGTTCTTGGGCTCGTCATATCCGACTTCGGCTGTCGTTGGTTTCCTGGGGTTATGCCAAGCAGATTGGTAGTTACTCCGCGGCGCTCGCTGTATGGTTTGCGGGCATGCTGATGATCAGTGGTCTCGATCTGACAATCGTAGGCATTTTTGACTATTCGGCGACGGCTTATTATGCGGTGGCGGCCACGATTACCAACTTCGTCGGACAAACGCAAGGCACAGTTTTTGCGGCTTTGCTGCCAGCGTCCGCCGTGCTGAACGCCAGACGCGACGCACAGAAGCTAGGCAAATTGCTCACCTTGTCGACCCGTTACGGCATGCTTCTCCTGTTGGCCATGGGCTTGCCGCTCATAATCGTGGGCGGCTCGATCCTTCGCCTCTGGGTGGGCAAAGACTACGCTCTTCATAGCCTTCTAATCATGCAGGTCTTGGTGGTGGCCAACGTTGTGCGCCTTTCGGCCTTGCCTTACGCCACGCTGCTTTTGGGCACAAATCAGCAGCAGAAAGTGATTCTATCTCCCCTCGCAGAAGGAATTACCAACCTGGTGGCAAGTGTGGTTGGAGCTTACCTTCTGGGCGCCATCGGTGTTGCCATCGGAACGTTAATCGGCGCTTTTGTCGGCGTAGGATTGCATCTGGTGCACAATATGCCGCGAACCACAGCCATCGCTGTCGATCGATCCGCGCTCGTCAAACAGGGGCTGTTGCGGCCACTGGTCTGCGCCGCTCCGCTGGCTTTGCTGGCCGTCATCCAGATAGCAGTTCGTTCTGCGTCGATAGGGGTCCTCTCTCTGTTGACCGTGAGCGGTATGCTCGCCACCGCGTTTTTGTTTTGGAACTACGGCCTCATGAGTTCTGAACGTCGTCAGTTGGGGGAAGTGGTCGGTCTCTCCTGAGGGGTTATGGGCAAGAGGCCGCTCCTAGCGATGCTGAGGAGATTCCTTTTTGAACTCCCGGTGTGCGCTGCCGTGTTCACTTCATCGACTGGACCACGGCAGAACCATGTGATGATTCAGCAGATAGAAAACATCCGCTTCGCGGATCAATTCGGTACATCGCAATCAGATTGCGGCGCAAGGATAAACCTGGCGGATGTCGATCTAGGGACATCACCGGGTGAGATTTGGATTAGCCAACTGTGCGGCACTACGATCTCCACGGCCGTCACCCTGGGGGCGGGTCACACTCTACGCTTCGTGCAGGGCGCAATCTATAACTTGAAGGCTACGATTACGCTGGCAGATAACGACTCGATTGTCGGGACGCCGGCAGCCATCAACGAAGATGTGCTCGCCGGACTGCTCGATTCTCCCGTCACGCTCAAACAGGCTGCCTCGAATAATCTCGAGCGGATGCTGCTAATCAAGGGGCAGAATATCGTGCTCGAAAACTTCACTCTCGATGGTAACGCCAGGGCGGGCGGCAACAGCGCGACCGTAGGCATCGCTTACGATGACTCCCATGGTGGCCCGGATAACCGCGGCCGTCTTCGATTGAAGTCCATGACCGTGGAGAACTGCGGTTCAGACAACGTGCAGATCACCTCCGATTCGAGCGGAAACAATCAGGCCATTGGAGCGTACATTCAGGACTCCTCCATCTCGCGAAGTTCAGGCGGAAACGGAATCACTATCACTCGAACCTCGGATGTGAAGGTTTGGCGAACTTCATTCGAAGACAACAACAACTACGGAATTCGGATCATCGATTCGCCGGTTCACATCCTGGACAGCGATATCTCTAACAACGCCGCTGGAGGAATCTATTCGACCGTCGATTCCACCGCGCAGTCGTTCATCTACATGCAAGGGCCTTCTGAAATCATTGGAAACAGCGTGACGACCACCGGCGTCTCCTCGGGTTTGAGCGAGAATCTGAATTCGTCCATCATCATAAATGGCTACAACGGGCGGGGGTGCAATCAAATATCTCAATCCCAGATCGCGTTTAACATCATCGCGGTGTCGGGCAGGCCCGAGGACAACGCCATTGATGGCATTCGTATCATTGATTCCGGATCCACACGAATCTATGGAAATACGCTCCAGAGCGGCAATGGCCCATCGGGACGACTTAAATACGGCGTCAGCATTGGAGCAGTGAGCTGCAAGGTCGAGAACTCGGATAACGTGTTCGGGAACGGGTTCTTCGGCGCCTTCGGGACGGCGCCATACCACTTCGCCGCCACCACCGACGGCTTGATGAACACCATCGGAACCGCTCCCGCAGAGCAGCGCCAGCGCGTCGGGTCTTGTACCACTGCAGATCGTGCCAACGCCACCTGCAGCACGACAGTTTCTTGGCCGACACCGCTCGCGGACGCGAACTACACCGCCTCTTGTAGTCTCGACGAAGCTTCCCATCCGGCCTTTATTACTTCCACTTCTTCAAAAGCGGCGGCATCCATCGTCGTCACGATCGAAAACGCGCCCGGCAGTTCGCGGGCCGCGTCCGGCACGCTGAACTGTATAGCCATCCATGACTGAACACTGCTGGATTGGAACCTTCACGTTCGAATGCAGTCCTTAGGCTTTCACAATAAGCCCTTGGCCCGTGGGTAATGACAGGATATTGAAATTTAGTTCTTCGGCCAGAGAATCAAATGCTTGCTTCTGTTGGCGATAGGAATTCGAGAATGCGTAGTCATCCAGCAGCACCAAGGCTCCGGGCACAAGCTTTTTCCAAAAGAAGTTCATGGCCGCAATCTCCGGCTCAGCGCAGTTCATATCGATGGATAGATAGCACACCTTGTCCGTTTCGACCTGCTGAAGGGTGTCCGGAATGCTACCGGCGATAATACGCGCACCCGAAAACGGCTTGAACGTCTGGACTACGTCGTCATAACAGTCGCGATAGCTGTGAAGATTTGCCGGCGACGCGCTTGCCGCCATGCTTTCTGGGAATCCGCAGTACGTGTCCAGCAGGAAAAACCGTTTCTTGAGAGCATTGAAATCAATGTACTCCATCACAGCCAAAGACATTCCCCCGCGATTCACGCCGCACTCGACGAAGTCTCCGGGGAGGACGCAGGCATGTTTGGCAGCCCAACACGCCGTGTACACGCGCCAACGCAAATCTGAACCGTTCCAGGACCCGGTTTCACGCGCTATTTGATAGGCACGCATAAACCGAGCATCGTTACAAAAATCGGCGACATGCGTTGTAATAAGGCCGTCTTCGATGTATGTCCGATTCCGGAAGATGGAAATGTTGGTCGCTAGATCGCGAGGCAGGAGCCTCTTTACGCAGTCTCTGAACACCGTACCCAAGCTGCGTGTGGACGGCTTAGCAGACGTCGCCAACGTGAGTGCGCTTTGCTTGACGCTTTCTGTTTTCACGTACCTTTTCTCCGGTCGATGAAAGTTTACGTCCCATCTGGGAACTGTGCAATCTCGCAGCTGGTTGGATCTCAGTTGATCGGCGCGGCAGAGGCCTGAGTTTCGAAATGCGGCGAAGTCCTTTGGTATTGGATAAGGCGGTCGAACAGTGGATCCTGGCTCGTTGTCCGTTGTGTGAAGCAAGTGACATTCGAGAGCTTTACGTCGCGAAGGATCGGCACTACCAGATTGCGGGTCTCCATCGAGTCGTGAGGTGCGCAAGTTGCGCTCTAATCTTTTTGAACCCGATGTACTCGGACGAAAAGCTTGCCTCCTTTTATCCCGGCAACTATTACGCTTACCAGGAGCAGGCCGAGAACAGCTCGCGCAAGGAGGTTTTGAAACGTTTGCTAGGTTACAAGACGGGAACGAAAGATCCGAGTTTTGAAAGGCCCGGAACCATGCTCGATCTAGGTTGTGGAAGCGGTTGGTTCCTGGAAAAGATGCGCTCTCGCGGATGGACTGCGCTGGGAGTTGAAATTAGCGAACCAGCCGCCAAGCTCGGACGTGACAAAGGTCTTGACATTTTTTGCGGGACGCTTCAAGAAGCGAATTTTCCCTCGGAACATTTTGACTACGTGCGGTCGAACCACTCGTTCGAACATATTAATTGTCCGCAAGAAACGTTAGAGGAGATTTGCAGAATTTTGAAACCGCATGGGAAGTTGCTCATTGGCGTGCCGAACACGAGAAGCTTCAGCGCATTCGTGTTTCGAGAATACTGGTGGTATTTGACTGTGCCGGTCCATGTATTCAACTATTCAGCGCAGAATCTTCCCAGTTTGCTGACCCGGCACAACATTCGCGTCGAAAAAGTTCGCCTCAATTCCGACTACCACGGGCTCGTTGGAAGCTTTCAGATTTGGCTCAATCGCAAAAGTAACAAGAAGTCCACCGAGGGCAAGGTCTTCAATAATTACTTGCTGAGGCTCGCGTGCCAGTGGGCGGTGAACCTGATCGATCTATTTGGATGGGGAGACTGCATCGAAGTTACGGCCGTAAAGGCGGCAGGTCACGTATCCGGGGAGAAACCTACAAAGCTTAAACAAACCACGTCGCAAGCAGGCGCGTTTCTTTGGACCGCGACATGAAGATTGGTGCGGTTACCGTGACCTACAACAGCGCCCAGGTGATAGACGGTTTTATGGCGAGCATGTTGTGCCAGACGCATTCAAATTTCATTCTCTACATCGTGGACAACACCTCCTCCGACCAAACGCTCGAGCGGGTAGCGCAGCACAAGGACCCTCGCGTTTCCGTCATGCGCAATCAGAAGAACGTCGGGATCGCTGAAGCCAATAATCAAGGAACGAAGGCCGCGCTCGACGCTGGCTGCGAGGCCGTTCTGTTTGTTAATAACGATACCGAGTTCGAGCCATTCCTGCTCGAAAAATTGGCAGCCGGAATGAACGAACACACCGCGGACATGATTGCGCCAAAAATCCTGTTCTACGACGGGCAACAAGTGATCTGGAGTGCCGGTGGCGGGTTCAGTCCCCTCAAAGGCTATGCCGGTTATCACTATGGGTTGGGTCAAATCGATCGGGGGCAATTTGACGCGACGCGTCGCGTGGACCACGCTCCGGCTTGCTGCTTGCTGGTGCGCAAAGATGTATTTGCAAAAATCGGATTTATGGACAGCCGCTACTTCGTGTACCATGACGACACCGATTTCTGCTACCGGGCAAAACGAGCAGGCTTAAAACTAATCTACCTTCCTTCGGCAAGCCTTCTCCACAAGGCGAGCAGTCTCACGGGCGGTCCGGAATCTGATTTCAGTGTTCGATACCGTACGCGCAACCAGATCTATTTCATGTTGAAGCATCTTGGTCTCTGGCGAACGCTCTTCTATCTTCCAGCCTTCCAGGTGCGTCTGCTGGTGAGACTAATTTCCCGAAAGATTGATTTCCCTGGTTTCCTGCTGCGCGAGAAAGCTTTCGCCGAGGGCTGGAAGCTCTGGAAGCACTCGGCAGCATAAGGCAAGCCCTGTCAGGTCTGGGGTGGTCCCGCAAAGCCTGCACCGAAATGAAACGATTACTCTTTCTCACGCCGAATCCTATCGAGAGTGCCAGTGAACGCTACCGCATCCACCAGTTTGTACCTTATTTGGAGAACGCGGGATTCGAATGCGAAGTAAGGCCCTTCGCGGCTCGCGAGTTGTTCCGGGCGGTCCAGGTGGGCCGCACGTCTTCCCAGCTTTTTTATGCGCCATTTTCTTGTCTGAAGCGCGCTGCGGACGTATATGCGGTTCCGCGATACGACATGGTGGTCATCCACCGCGAAGCATTCCCTTTTTTTTGCCCGACGGTCGAGAGGATGGTTTTGCGCCGGCATTCGCGGGTGGTCTTCAGCTTCGATGATGCAATTTACGCGGGCCATCGGGACACGCCGAACAAGAGGTATCCGTGGATTTACAAGATGAAGTACGGACCCGGAGTGAACGAGGTTCTCACAAAAAGCGCCCACGTGATTGCCGGGAGCCGGACGCTGGCGGAGCACGCCCGACAATTCAATCCACAGGTCAGCGTAATTCCCACGGTCGTCGACACCAACCGGTATGCATACCGCACTCCGTCGGCCCCCCTCGAATGTGTAACGATCGGATGGATGGGCACACGTTCTACCAGCCCTTATCTATTTGATATTGCGCCGGCGCTGCGGCAACTCGGCGAGGTCTTTCCAGCAAAGATACGATTTCGCATGTACGGCGACCCACGGTTGCAATTGCCAGTGCCGAACTATGAGGCGCGGCCATTTTCGCTGGAATCTGAGATCGAGGATCTTCGAAGGATAGACATCGGAATCATGCCGTTGCCCGATAACGAATGGACGAGAGGGAAATGCGCCTTCAAAGCCATTCAATACATGGCCCTCGGGATCCCGACGGTAAGCTCGCCGGTGGGAATGGCGTCCGAGATTATCGAGCACAACGTAAACGGGCTGTTGGCGAATACGCCCGAAGAATGGTTTGAAGCACTTGCACGCCTGATGCGCGACGCCGATCTCCGCCGCCGACTCGCAGAGGAAGGTCGGAAAACCGTCGAGGCCTACTACTCGCTTGGGGTATGGGCACCACGCTTTGCGAGTCTGCTCGATCAAATTTTAACCGGAATGCCAGCCATGCGTTGCACAGCTGATTGAAGAACGAATGAGGATCGCATTTGTCTGTGGATTTGCGTGGCAGCCGAAAGGGACCGCCCGCGCGCGCGCATTTCCGCTGGCGGCGGAGCTTGTTAACAGAGGACACGAAGTCTCTCTTTTCCTGACTCCCTACGACAATCTGCCCGATTCGGGCAGACAGTCAGAAGTTGAAGGTGTACGCGTCGTGAATATAGACGTCGGCGTGAAACCTGGCTTGGGGCAGATTCCTTGGATCATCAAGAGACTATGTCAGGCCATTCACCACTATTCACCCGACCTGGTACACGTATTTAAACCGAAGGGTTATGCCGGTGCCGCTTGCACTTGGTTGCTACTCAGAGGATTCCCCTCTGTGGTTCTGGATTTGGACGACTGGGAAGGCTGGGGAGGATGGAACGACGTCAAGAGTTATCCGTGGATCGTCAAGGAATACATTGACCTTCAGGAAAAATGGTTGATCCGGCGCGTCCCTGTCCTGACTGCCGCCAGTCGGGCTCTGGAACGCCGAGCTATGGAGCTGCGCAAGTCGCCGAACGCTGTGTTCTATATCCCCAACGGCTGGTCGGTTCGCAGGACGCGGATTGGCCGCGATTCGGCAGTTCCTTCGAACGGGGAAGCCGCCAGAAAATCATTCGGACTGCCCGACGGACCGGTTATTTTCTATGGAGGGCATTTTGATCCCGCCGACGACGTCTTATTTTTCTGCCGCGCCGCGGAGCACGCCGTGCGCCGATTTGACGCAACCCTCGTGTTCGTAGGAGAGGGACCGGAGCTCCCGAAGGTCAAGGAGTTCCTGGCTGGTCAGGAAGGAATCAATGCGCGCTTCTTTCCCAGGCTGCCGTACGAACGGTTTCTCCAGCTAGTGGGGCTGTCGGATATTGCCGCTTTCCCTTATCCCGACACACCGATTTATCGGGCCAAATGTTCCGCCCGCATCGTTGACTACATGTCGATGGGAAAGCCCGTGGTGACGACGATGATCGGCCAGAACAACGATTACCTGGTTGATGGAGAAAGCGGTGTGTTGATAGCTCCGGGCGACGCGCGGGGTTTTGGTCAGGCGCTTGAGAGATTGCTCCGCGACCCCGAACTTCGGTTTCGGCTTGGCCAAAATGCTAGAAAGCAAATCACTGAGAAATTCTTGTGGAATGGAGCGGCAGTGGAAAACTGTCTGGCAGCCTATCGGCAACTCCCGGGCTTTTCATCTCTGCGGTCTTAACATGACGGCGCTCTAAACGGATCCAACTGAATTCAAAAGTGGAGAGAACCATGCAAATCTTCATAGACTCGGCGGACGTCAAGCAGATTGAAACCTGGCTGGCACAAGGCGTTGTGGATGGAGCGACCACGAATCCATCCATCATGTACAAGGACGGAGTGAAGGACGTGGAACAAGGCGCGCGCCAGCTGGCGGCCTTGCTGGGCGATCGGCCGCTCAGCGTGGAAGTCACTTCGAACGATCATGCCGTCATGTTGGACCAGGCGCGTCTATTCGCAACATGGGCGAGAAATATCGTCATCAAAATTCCCATCGTAAACCAGTTCGGAGAATCGAGCCTTGGTGTTATTCATCAGCTGACACAAGAAGGCATCGGCGTTAACGCCACCGCAATTCTTGCCTTCAACCAAGCCATCCTTGCCGCCAAAGCGGGAGCGACGTATGTGAGCATTTTCGGCGGGCGCGTGGCCGATGAGGGAGGTGACCCGGCTATTGTGATCCGCAACGTGCGAAGCTGGCTTGACGATTGGGACTTGCCTGCGAGGATTATTGTGGGCAGCATCCGTGCAGTCATTGACATTCAGAGCGCTGCGCTGGCCGGGGCTCACATCATCACGATTCCGCCTCAATTTCTTCCCAAGATGGTAGATCACCAATACACACGAGAAACCGTGCGGCAGTTCGTGCAGGATGCCGAGAAGACTGCAACCCTGATACGCGAAGCCAAGGCCGGTGTCAGTACCGCCGCAGGACGGTAACGCGAAGCCAGCCTTGTACAGCCGAACAGGAAACCCTAACAAAACTATGGCCATCCAACATCCAGTGATCTCACGAGCGGTTCAGGCAGAGGCGCTGCCGTCGGGTAGAAGTGAGTCCGCGAGCACTGCAGCACGGATACTTTCTCGACCGGCCGTGCAGAAGGCTCTGGCGCTGCTCACCGACCTTGCCGCCATCACGCTCGCGCACATCTTCGCGGACCACCTGATAGTTCGGCTGCTGCAAATTCCCATGAGCGCGCAAATGCCGCCCGAGTATCACCGCTATTACGTCCCATACTTCGCGCTCGTACTGGCAATCATCGGAGGTTATAAGAGCCCCGAGCTGCGCCGGCCGGAGCAGGAACTCGAACAAAGTTGCAAGGCGGTAGCCGCAAGTTTCCTCGGGTTGGTGCTCTTTAATTTCGTTGTGTTCAAGTCCGAACCGTTTTCGCGCTACTTGCTGGTGGCTTGGTTCGTCCTGTCGACGATTTTGGTGGTGGCGGGCCGGTTCGCTTTGCGCGGTGTTTACGGAATGCTGTGGAAACGAAGCCTGTGCCAGAGGCGCGCGTTGCTGGTTGGTTCTGCTAGCGGGATATCAGAGTATTGGCACTTGCTAAGGACACAGCGGCAACGTGCCTATGAATACGCGGGCGTGCTTCTTGACAAGGGCGGCCTCAAGCGTCGTTCCGGCGAATTGCTCGGATTGCCCATCCTCGGAGACACATCGGAGTGGGAGAGTACTCTCAAGGAGCTGAAGGCAGACCTCCTGATCGTCACGCAAACTCGGACGGCGGGTGACGAGGAATGGCTGCGTAACCTGGTGCATCGTTGCAAGGGACTACGCGTAGATGTGGAGTTGTACTCGAGCGTTCTCGCGACCGCCAATCTAGCCCACGAGCATGATGAATTCTCTGGCTGTTTTCGCTTCTACCCCAGGCCCGAGTGGTCGCTCGTCGTGCAGCGCGTCGTGAAGCGTGCAATTGATATAACCGTCGGGCTGATCGGCAGCGGCGTGGCGCTCCTGCTCGTGCCGCTGGTGTTTGCGTTTGTGAAATGGGAGGATCGCGGGCCGGTTTTTCACCTTCGCGAATACGTTGGGACCGACGGCAGGATTCACTACTACCGCAAATTCCGGACGATGCTGAAGGATGCCGACGACATTCTGCGGCGCGATCCGGAACTGAGCGCCACGTTCGCGCGTAACCACAAGTTAAAAAACGATCCGCGGCTGCTGCGCGCCGGTCGATTCATGCGGCGGTATAGCATCGACGAATTCCCGCAGTTTTTCAAAGTTCTTACCGGCGAGTTGACGTTCGTCGGACCCCGTGTAATCTGCGGCGAAGAACGCGCTCGATATGGCCCACTGCTCCCGAAGCTGCTCTCAGCGAAACCGGGATTGACGGGTTTCTGGCAAGTTATGGGACGGCAGACGACCACCTACGAAGAACGCATCAGCATGGACATGTTTTACATCGAGAGGTGGTCGGTATGGCTCGACATCGTCATCATCGCCAAAACGTTTTGGAAAGTGATCAAGGCTGAAGGCGCCTACTAAGGAGGACTGAAGGTTGTGAAGATCATCGTAACCGGGGGTGCAGGATTCATCGCTTCCCACGTAGCTGATGCGTATGTCGAGCGTGGACACGACGTCGTGATACTGGACGATCTGTCTCGCGGTAAAAAGGAAAACATTAATCCCGGGTGCCGCTTCTACCAATGCGATATACGGGACACCGTAGCAGTGCAGCGGATTTTTAGTACCGAAAAGCCGGACGCGGTGAATCATCATGCGGCGCAGATGGACGTGCGACGCGGCGTTAAGGAACCGCTCTTCGACGCTCAAGTGAACATTTTCGGCTCGATTAATTTGATCGAGGCCGCCTTGGCGAATGGCGCAAAGAGATTTATTTACGCGGCGACAGCCGGAGCGGGCTATGGGGAGCCCCGGGAGATCCCGGTCGCCGAAGATTATCCGGTCAATCCTATTACGCCCTACGGGATTTCGAAGCACACGGTGGAACACTATCTCTTCACGTTCCATTTTCTCTATGGACTCGAATACGTCGCGCTTCGCTATGGAAACGTTTATGGCCCGCGGCAAAACTCGCAGGGCGAAGCTGGTGTGTTCGCTATCTTTTCCGAACAGATGCTGGCGGGCATCGAGCCCGTGATTTATGGCGACGGTAGCAAGATACGCGACTATGTATTTATCGCCGATGTGGCCGCCGCCAATGCAGCCGCCCTTGAGCGTGGCACAAACGAGATATTCAACATTAGCAGCGGAATTGCCACGACGGATTTAGAGGTCTTCGAAACTGTACGCGACCTTCTGGGCGCCGACGCTCAGCCAAAATACGTTCCGCGCAGGCCGGGTGAAATTGACCGGATCACGTTGGACGTCTCGAAGGCAGAAAGGCTGCTTGGCTGGAAACCGGCGGTGACTCTCTCGGAAGGCGCCAGAATCACCGTCGCGAGTTTTCAAAATCGTATCGCAGAGTCGGCCAAGGGAGTTTCCTGACTCGGACTTCAGGTCGCAGCCGAAAGAGAGAGTCTCCATCCCCTCCACACTCGATAATAAAGTTTGTTTGATCGCCGGAGCATCTGGAGCGATTGGCAGAGCGATCACCCGGCGTTTTGGCGAGGAATGTGCGCGTTTAGCACTAACGTCGCGTTCCGGCGCCCGCGGCGATTTTGGCCTTGCTAGCGACAACAACGTGGACGTGCTCACTTTCGCGTTGGACGTCTGCGATTGGAATAACGTCGAGCGAGTCGCCAGCAGCATTGCCGACCGCTGGGGCAGGATCGACGTGCTGGTGAACTGCACGGGCGTGATCGGTCCGATCGGCCCACTGGCTCACGCAGATGTTGTTGCCTGGCGGCAGGCAACCGAAATCAACCTCCTCGGAGCATTTCATCTTGTTCGCGCCGTGGTGCCCGTCATGCTGGCTGCCCGCAAGGGGAAGATCATTCATTTTTCCGGCGGGGGAGCGGCCTACGGTCGTCCATATTTCACGTCTTATAGCGCCTCGAAGGCTGCGCTGGTGCGCCTGACCGAGAGTCTCGCCGCTGAACTCTGTGAAAACAATATTGACGTCAACGCGATCGCGCCAGGCCCTATAAACAGCCGGATGTGGGAAGAGCTCCGCAGGGCTGGGGAGACGGCTGGAGCAAAGGCCATCGAGGAACTCAAGCAGATGGATGAAAACGGTGGTATCAGTCCCGAACGGGCCGCGGATCTGGCTGTGTTTCTCGCTTCGGAGAGATCGAACGGGTTGACCGGACGTCTGATTAGCGCGGTCCACGACAAATGGAACGAGATTGACGGTCGCGTTCCTGATCTGATTCCCGCCGATGCCTGGACCCTGCGTCGCGTTCCATTGGACTAGGGCGGACTGAATGCTTTCGGTAGCAATCATTGGGGCGGGCCGGATCGGAAAGATCCGGGCGGATGTGGTTCAGCGAAACGGCGGCAGGGTCGTTTCCGTCGCGGACATTGATCTCGCGCGGGCTAGCGAATTGGCGCGAAGCGCAGCCGCGGAGGCCACAGCCGATTGGGCCACAGCGGTGAGCCTGCCGAACGTGGATGCCGTAATCGTTTGCACTCCAACCAAATTTCACGTCGACGCGGTCCTTGCCTCTTTGCGCGCCGGAAAGCATGTTCTGTGCGAGAAGCCCTTGGGACGCACCGTCGAAGAAGCCCTGCGAATGGTCGCCGCGGGACGCGAAGCCGGGCGCGTCTTCAAGGTTGGATTCAATTATCGCCATATGGCCCATGTGCGGAAGACCAAGGAACTGCTGAAGGCGAACTCGATCGGTCCCCTACATTTTTTGCGCGCGCGTTACGGTCACGGCGGGCGCCCCGGCTACGAAAAGGAATGGTGCACGGACGCGGACTTGAGTGGCGGAGGGGTTCTGCTTGAGCAGGGCATCCATGTTCTGGACTTGGCGAGATATTTACTGGGTGAGCCGGGAGGCGTGTACGCTGAGACGCACCGGTTCTTCTGGAATTTTCCGGTGGTGGAGGATAACGCATTCTGCCTCGTGAAGTTTCTTTCAGGCCAGACCGCTCAAATCCATGTGAGCTGGACCCAGTGGGCCAATCTTTTTGAGATGGAACTTTTCGGACGCGACGGGTTTCTAAGGCTCGAGGGGCGCGACGGCCACTACGGGCCGCAACGACTGAAGTGGGCTAAACGTAAATCAGATCATAGCCGCCCGGAAGAGAAAGTGTTCGAGTTTCCGCCGCTCGACGACTCCTGGACCCTTGAGTGGCAGGAGTTTGTCTCCGCGATCGACTCGAATCGCGAACCCATTGGAAGCGCCGAGGACGGCTTGCGGGCGCAGCAAATGATTGAGTGCGCGTATCAAAGCGCCGTGGAACGTTTCTGGGTCGTTGTTCCAGAAAATTTTGAAATCCAGAAGGAAGTGTCCCGATGATTATCACTCGAACACCGTTTCGCATCACTTTGGGAGGTGGCGGTACGGACCTTCCTTCCTTCTACAGCGAGCATGGCGGCTTTGTATTGGCTGCGGCAATTGACAAATACATGTTTCTTAACGTCAACACGCCGATCGTGGACGACAAGATCCGCGTGCGATATTCGACTTCGGAACTCGTCGACCACGCGGATGCCATCCGCCACACGTTGGCGCGCGAAGCTCTGCGGCTCTTCGGTGTCGCGAACGGTCTCGAGGTCGTTTCCATTGCGGACATCCCTTCGGGAACCGGGCTGGGCTCGTCGAGTTCGTACCTGGTGGGATTGTTGAACGCATTGCACACTTTGTTTCAGGACCAGGCTGCGCCACAGAAGCTTGCGGAAGAGGCGTGTCACATTGAACTGGACATTTTGAAAAAACCAATTGGCAAGCAGGACCAATACATGGCGGCATACGGCGGGCTGACGAAGCTCGAAATCGATAAGGGTGGCCGGGTGACCGTCACGCGGTTGCATCTGGATCCCGACCTTCTGGAGACCCTCGAGCACAATATCCTGATGTTCTATACGAACGAGATGCGCGACGCCACCACGATCCTCAAATCGCAGGACGCGGCGACCCGCAACAGGGACCAGGTCGTCGTCGGCAGCCTTAGAGAGATCCGGGACATCGGCCTTGAGATTCACAATGCGATTATGCGCGGTGACCTTCGCCACTTTGGCCAGTTGCTGGATGTCCACTGGCAATCGAAGAAACAGCTTTCCAAGGGAATCACGAATCCGCGCATCGACGCCTGGTATGAGCTCGCCAAACGCAAAGGCGCCATCGGCGGGAAAATCTCGGGCGCGGGTGGCGGCGGCTTTCTCATGCTTTACTGCGAGGAAAAGAAGTCAGAGCTGCGAGAGGCCATGCGCGGCGCCGGTCTGCGCGAACTCTATTTCCGCCTGGACTTCGAGGGAAGCAAGGTACTGTTGGACTTTGTTTCCCGCGACGGTCGTCTGGCGCATAACCATCGCCAGGACAAGAGCGACAATGGCTTTGACAAAGGTGATGCTAAGGCCCGCGTTCAAGCGTCAACCTGATTCTTGCCCCCAGGCGGATCTTCCGCCGATTGGAATCTCCCGTGAAAGCTGTTCTTCTTGACCGCGACGGTGTGATCAATGCGCTCGTCTATCACTCCGAGGCCGGCGTGATCGACACGCCATTCACCCTATCGCAATTCGAGCTGCTGCCGGGGGTGCCCGAGGCGATTCGTCAGCTCAATGACTTGGGGCTCGCGGTCGCGGTCGTTTCCAATCAGCCCGGCATCGCGAAGGGACATTTCACAGCGGACCTACTTGAAAGTTTCGATCAAAGAATGCTTTCGGAAGTGGCCGCCGTCGGAGGGCGAATTGATCGAATCTATTATTGCCTGCACCACCCCGATGCGGTCGTGGCTGAGTGGAAGCAACGCTGCCGCTGCCGCAAACCCGAAATCGGATTGCTGGAGCAAGCTGCTCGTGAGTTGAATGTCGCGCTTTCCGACTGCTACATGGTCGGCGATGGGATTCCAGATCTCGTCGCCGGCCTCACAGGCGGTTGCAGAACCGTATTTGTGGGCAGGTGGAAATGTGAAGTTTGCCAGTTTACGGAAGGTCCCTCGGTGCGTCCGGCCTTCACCGCAAAAAGCCTCTTGGAAGTGTCCGAGAAGATCCGCTTGGAAATGGACGGAATTGAGTGCACCCCGTCAGAAAGCGCGCGCGGGCGGAATTGTCAGGACAGCATCACACCCGCGTTCCCTCCGTCCTCGGGCAGGAATTGAGAGGCCTAGGAAAATGAGCTACGTTAACCAATATCTCGAGGAAGCCATCGCAATCGTTCGCCAGCTTGACCAGGCCGCCATCGAGCGCATGGCGGAACTGCTTCGCGACGTGCGAGGACGCGGCGGACGCCTGTTTGTACTTGGCGTGGGGGGCGGTGCCGGCCACGCTTCTCATGCGGTGTGCGACTTCCGCAAGATTGCCCAAATTGAAGCCTATTCGCCTTCTGACAACGTTTCCGAGCTGACAGCGCGGGTTAACGACGATGGGTGGGAGACATCTTACGCGAACTGGCTTCGCGGGTGTCGTCTGGATTCAACCGACGCGGTTTTGGTGTTCTCTGTAGGCGGAGGCGATGCGAAGAAAAACGTCAGCACCAACCTGGTTCGCGCCCTCGACTACGCTCGGGAAGTGCACGCCTCGATTTGCGGGATTGTCGGCCGTGACGGAGGTTACACGGCACAAGTAGCGGACGCCTGCGTTCTCGTTCCGGTCGTCAATCCCTCGACCGTGACGCCCCACACCGAATCTTTTCAAGCGTTGATCTGGCATCTGTTGGTCTCTCACCCCCAATTGAGAATTGCCCAGATGAAATGGGAGTCCATCGAGTCTGCGGTAAAGGCGTGAGAGCTCACGAACCGACTCTAGAGGCAAACGCGGTTTTCCAACCTCATCGGTTCTCGTGCTGAAAGCGGATTCAGCGTGCCCCTGCACAATAAATTAACGAAGGCAGTGATCCCTGCCGCTGGCTTTGGAACGAGAATGCTGCCGGCGACGAAGGCGCTTCCAAAGGAAATGTTGCCGGTCGCTGCGAAACCGATGATTCAATATGCGGTGGAAGAGGCGGTCGCATCAGGAATCGAAACGATTGTGGTCGTGACGCGAAGTCGCAAATCGATCCTGCAAGCCCACTTCCGACGGGATCGAGAACTTGAATCCTTCCTTGAAAGCAGGCGACAGGTCAGCGAAGCTGAGCTCGTACGTCAGTTCGCAAAACTCGCCGAGCTACGATATGTTGAACAAAAGGAGCCGCTCGGTTTGGCCGACGCGATCTCCTGCGCTCGCTCAGTCGTGCGGGAGGAGCCATTCGTCGTTCTTCTTCCAGACGTAATTATCGACTCTGTCCAACCTGTAACAGAACAACTGATCCGCGCCCATGAGAGTCACGGTGGAAGCATCGTCGTCATACGTGAGATAGAACCGCAGGAGGTTGAGCGTTTCGGCGTTGTTGGGTTCGAGGACGCAAAAATTCTTCGCATGCAGGGGTCGATCCGCCTGACCAATCTCGCAGAAAAGCCGTCTCTTGCCGACGCGCCCTCCCGTTTCGGTATCTTCGGCCGTTACCTATTGGAGGCTGACATATGGGACTCCATTGCCGAAACCACGCGCGGAATGCGGGGAGAGGTCCAACTCACCGACGCACTGAACTTGCTTTGCAAGAAGAAACTCGTTCGTGGACTCTTATTCGAAGGTCGGCACTTCGATGCCGGCAATCCGCTTGGCTATATCATGGCTAATATCGAACTTTCACTCGGAGATCCTCGCCTTGAACAACCCCTTCGGGCATATCTATCGAGTTTGCAGGTCTGCGCTGAACCTCAATACTCACCGAAGCTCACGAGCGAGGGGCGCAGTCAATCCGATCGAACCCAGCAAACCGGACTAGGCGCCGCCTTGGCGGACCGTTCGCACTGACCGACGTTTGGCGCTGAGTCGACGGCTTTCAGAACGTGGACATCACTTGGGTGTGAAAGGCACAGCCTGTTTCAGGTCGACTTTCCGCGCGGGCTGGGCGGCCGCGTTGACATTCGCGGTCGCAATCGCAGCTTGCGTCCACGATACGCCGGGATACAGGCTCGGAATGCGAAACCCTCGATACGCCAATTGTCCCAAAATGTTCATTTCCCAGACGAGCTGGGGGTTTTGGTCCTGGGTCACCTCTTGTATGTACGAGGCACCGGGCGTGTTTTGATCCAGTGCCACATCGTATTCCAGGTCGCCGTTGGGCAAAAAGTTCGCACTACCGCAACACACTGAGAAAGCTGGCAACTGATTAGGCGAGATAACCCGGTATTCGGATAACACCTCCGCCTCTAGCGTATATTCATTCAGCTGAAAGAGGGGCACACTGCTATAGCACGTATTCCCGCCGGAGGTCCCGCACGCTACGTTGCTCGCATCGAGGCGCCCATTGCCATTGTTGAAGAACAGCAACGGGTATATGCCCTCAGTACTCGTGCCTTGAAACGTGGGGTAGTGTTGGCCGTAGTTCCACTCTATCGGTGCCTGGCCATTAGGCAGAGTGAAGTCGCCTCCTGGCCCGAGATGCCACAAGATTTCTCCATCACCCGCGCCGTTTTCATATCTGATTTTGATAATCCAGTTCTGGTTACGCATGGAAAGCAGCAAGTTTCCGTCGCTGGGCGAATACACGACTGCGTTCGCATGGGTCCAGTCTGAGGCACTGTAGGGGGCATGGGCGAGCGGAATGTGGTCAAATGTCGACCAAGTCCATACCGGGCCATTTTGGGGATCCCAATCTATCAATCCATCCCCGGTGACGGTGGGGGAACCGGGCTGGTCCGTCAGGGTTTGCATGTAGTTGACGAGCAAGATCAAATGGCCGTTGGGAAGTTTTTGAATGTCATGATGCAGACCACCCGCGCCGATGGCTAGTGGCCAGTTGACTCCCACCGCAGCAAGTCTCTGTTGGATGTCGGCCAGCGAAATTTGCCAGTTAATGTTACCAGCTAAATCAATCTCTTGGACCACTTGATTGGCCTGTTCAACAAGTAGCATGTGGCCGTTGGGAAGAAGCTTTATGGGAAATGGTTCGTCAGGTTGCATGGGGTAATACCAAATCACGTTGCCTTCCAGATCGGTAACCAGCGCCGTAAGAGTGGTCTGTGAAGTCTGTCCAATTAGATCCAGCATTTCAACGCCGGAAGCCGGAGTCATCCCGTTTCCCTGTCGGATGGTTATGTTCGGCGGCACAGCAGCCGGTATCGCCCCGGTCGTAAAAACGTGATCGGCGTCGAGCACGGTGTTTCCATTGGGAAGGTGAACGATAGCCTGCATGTGGTAAGTGGTGCTGGCGCGCATGCCCGCTACTAGAATGACGATCTGCCCTCCTGCTTCTGGAGCTCCTTGCGCCCAGGTTGTCAGACCATAGTTCGTCGTGGTTCCAAATTGGATTTGCGCCGATGTGCCTAGGGGTGCTGTGAGAGCGTAGGTAGCCACCAAAGGATTGTGGGAAGTGGAAACTATGCCGGGCTGGAAGTCGTTAGGATCGAAGAAAGAAACTGCGGCCGTTGCAGAGAATGCGCGTTGCGTTGAGTCAGTTACCCTGATTTGAACTGCTTTCGCGCTCGGCGCAGCCGGCGCGGTGTATAGACCCGAGGAACTGATAGTTCCGGTCGAAGTGCTTCCGCCCGCGATGCCATTGACGGACCATGACTGATTGGCGACCGGAGCTAGGCCCGCTGTGATGTCGAACTGCAATGTTTGCCCTGGCAATAGAATAGCCTGCGACGGCTTAATCGTTATCGCAGGTTTCGATGCGCCTCCCCCGTTGCATCCGGAGAGCAATATTGCCGAAACGAAGACGCTGCTTGACAGCATGATTCCTAGCATAAGAGGCCGCAATCTCTTCCTCCTTACATCAAATTAGAAAAAACACACCCCTATCTCCGTCGGGAATGTCCAGTATTGCTGCCAAGGCAGTGAAAAGTTCCAGAAATACCTAAAGCGAAATGCACTCAGTCACCCCGCAGCTCCCACCCGGTTGAAGAACCGCTTTCATCCAATCAGCTAGCCAGCTTCGAACCCGCCTTAGTGTTGTGAAGCCTCCAGCAGTTCCTTCAAATATTGCTGCCACACCGCCGCCCACGTGTGCGTGCCATGGCCGTGCGTCTGATCGGAAATAGGTATTAACACAAATTTGCCGTTTTTCACTCGCTTGATCTCCCGCTCCGCGATTCCCAGCTCCGGAGGGTTGATGAAGTCGTCGGCGGAATTCGCGAACATCACCGGCGCGGAAATTTTCTCGAGCTGCGGCGAAGGATCGTAATTCCGCGAGGCGTTCACCGCGTACAGCAAATCGTTGGCATCAAGGCTCGACGTGATCCGCGTCATGGTTTGCTCGAGGAATTTATCAGCGTCATCTCGCGTAGGCAAAGTTTTCTGCATCTGCAATGGCGCGCTCCCAGCGATGATTAGAAAATCCGCCCCGATTTGCAGTGCCGCGTGCGGCTCCGATGTGTATTCGCCGTTTTTCCAATCAGGATCCTGACGAATCCCGTCAATCACCATTTTTCGCCACACGCGATTGCGCCCTGCGATTTGCACCGGCAGGCAGGCCAGCGGCATCAGCGCGTCCATAAAATCGGGATAGGTTTCGCCCCAGACCCAAGAATGCATACAGCCCATCGATGTGCCCAATATCAGTCGCAGATGATTGACGCCGAGCCCTTTTTCCAACAATTCATGCTGCGCGGCGACCATGTCGTCGTATTCGTATTGCGGGAAATGCGCGTGCATCCCGTCGCTCGGCTTGCTCGATTTTCCGTGGCCCACATTGTCCGGAAGGATCACGTAGTAGCGGCTCACGTCCAGCAATTGTCCGGATCCAAATAGCACCCCCGCAAACTGTGGCGCGAGAAATTGGCGTCCGGAACCGCCCGTTCCGTGCAGGATCAGCACCGCGTTGGTCACATGGCCGCTCGCGTCACGCGCCGGTTTGCCGAAAGTCGTGTAATGCAGGCGCAGCTCCGCTAATGTCTCGCCCGATTTGAAGTGGAAATCGTGTGCAACGTAATCGCCCTCTTGGGGCTGTGGAATTCCTTGCGGCAACTGTCCGGCCTGTTGTGCGCGAGATTCCAGTAAAGCCAAAAAGCAAACTAATAGAATTAAGGATGTAGATTGCGCGATTCCCCTGATCACGTGAGCGCCTCCATCGGGCGAACTCTACCACGCCTCCGCCGATTTTGTGCCGATCAGCCAGCGCGCCGCTTGATCGCGGAGCTGAAACCGCCGCCCCACATACACGAAATGCCTCTCGGAAATCTGGCTACAAAAAACCGAAAATCCTTACGAAAACTTGTATTTAGTGAGTGAGTAAATTCTTCTCGCTGGGATCCTCCCAACGCTAACTTAAAGTCCATCAGACACTTGGCTTGCAGCGATCCGGAGATTTCTTCCGGCTACGCAATTGCATAGGCCAGTGAGTGCCGGGCTTTCCCAAAACGCCCGACGATATGGGTGTGGTTGACCTTGAACGCGCGGTCCTAGACTGCGTTTGCGGAACCTCCTGCTTGTCCCAGCCAAGCTGATTGTTCATGCGATAAGAACTGCCATTCGGCAGGCTCCTCTAACACAGTCACGACGCCGTGTTCCTCAGGAGGCGTGATGAAAGGAACGGACGAAGGCGGCTTTCGATTCCCCGTATTGATCGCTCGGCTTGTCGTACTTTTGCTCTTTTTTTCTTGCTGGAATCTTAGTCTTCGCGCGCAATCCACCGCGGAATTAGATGGTACCGTCACCGATAGCAGCGGCGCTGCCGTACCAAACGCCAAAGTCGTCGTCACGAACCAGGCAACCGGCACGCAATGGAATACGCAAACCAACGGCGCCGGGCTGTTCGTCCTTCCCTCGCTGCCGCCCGGCAATTATCAGATCACCGTTACATCGGCAGGCTTTCAGACGCTGGTCATCGCCGATCTCAGGCTGGATGTTGCCACATCGGTGACCAAGGACCTTCAATTGAAAGTCGGCTCGGTCTCCCAGCAGATGGAAGTGACCAGCGAAGCGCCTGTGATCGAGACCTCCACTACAGGCGTTGGGCAGGTCATCAATTCACAGACCGTGCAAGAAATTCCACTGAATGGCCGTCATTTTGTGGATTTGAACCTCTTGACGCCCGGCACCGTCACGCCTCCGGCCAATGGTTTCTTGACGGCGCCGCTGCGCGGGCAGGGATCGTTTGCCATCAACACCGCGGGCCAGCGGGAAGACACGACGAACTGGCTGGTTAACGGCATCAACTTGAACGATCCGGTGCAAAACCAGGTCACCTTCCAACCACCCGTCGCCACGCTCGAAGAATTCAAGGTGGATAACTCTACCTTCCCCGCACAGTACGGCCGAAATGCAGGCGCTATCGTCAACCTGGCAACTCGCTCGGGCACGAATGAATTTCACGGTGAAGCCTTCGAATTTTTCCGCAACAACGCGCTGGACGCCCGGAACTACTTCAATGTAACCGGCACTCCGCAGGCTTCCTTCAAGCACAATGAATTCGGCGGGGATATTGGCGGCCCGATCAAGAGAGACAAAATATTCTTCTTCGTGGCTTATGAGGGCATCCGTCAGCATCAGGGCCTGACTCTAGGCGCCATCGTTCCCAGCCAGAGCCAGATTGCCACGGTCACTTCGCCGGCGGTTCTCAGTCTCTTGAAGCTTGTTCCTGCAGCGAATACGCCCGGGACGGACACCACGGGAATTCCCGCAAACTTTAACGGATTTACCGGAGCAGCTCTCGCTAATGTCAGCTTGAACCAGGGCTCTGGCGACTTGGACTTTGAGTTGAGACAGAATGATCGTCTGCATTTCTATTATGTTCTGCAGAAGGACCTGCGCGAGGAACCGCAGCAAGGCGGTACGTCGCCAGCGAACATCCCGGGCTTTGGCGACACGAGGGACGGCTTCCGCCAACTCATGACCATCAGCGAGGATCATATCTTCAGCCCGTCGCTCGCCAATACGGTGCGGCTCGGCTACAACCGAATTCACTTAACGTTCGCGCCCACCGCATTGAATCCGGCGGACTTCAATATCACGCTTCCTTCGGGCGCGCCTGTAGGCGTGGGTATACCGAATATCAACGTCCTTGGCGCTATGGATTTCGGCGGACCGACAGCAGAGCCGCAGGGACGCGGTGACACGACTGTGGTGTTGAATGACACCCTGAGCTGGGTCACAGGCCGTCACTCTACAGCGTTCGGCGGAGAAATCCGGCGAGCTTACAACAACAATATCGCCGAGAACGTCGGCAGCTTTACTTTTCCCACGATGGCGAATTTCCTGGCGGACCAAGCCTCCGCATTCACTGTCCTGCTGGGAGCCGGCAACGATCGGATCTTGCAGCCATCCTACGGCGTATTCGCGCAGGATAGTTTCAAATGGAAGCCAAACTTCACCATCAACATCGGCCTCCGCTATGAATGGGATTCCACGCCATCGGAGGCCATGGGCCGCTTCACGAATTTTGACCTCACCACGGGTACCCTGATTCCAGCACGTCATCCGTTTCACACCAATAACAAGAACTTCGAACCCCGCATCGGTTTCGCCTGGGATCCCTTTAAGGACGGCAAGACCTCCATTCGCGCCGCCTATGCGATCCTGAGCCAGGATCCCACTACGAATATTGTTAGCCCGCTGAGCGGCAATCCGCCTTTTGCCGTACCCATTAGCGTTAACTCCGCAACGAACACGATTACCCTGGAGAATCCGTCGGCCGCCATCACTGGCCTCAGCTTGGGCCCCAGCGCAATCGATCCAAATTTCGACAATATGTACGCGCAGGATTGGAACCTCACCGTCGAACGCCAACTCGCATCCTCGCTGGGGTTGGAGGTCGCATATGTCGGTATGAAAGCCACTCACCTGCAGATGACGGGGAACTTCAACCAACCGTTCGTAACGAACGGTTTCTATGATCCGACTCGGCCGTTTACCACTCTGCCGCTTACCAGTCCCGTGTTGCCGGCCCAGTGCGCTCCGCCGAATCCGCCGTGTTCCGTCGGCAATATTACCCAAATCTTTAGTCCCGGAAATTCAAATTACAACGCGCTCTGGGTGACTTTGAACAAACATCTATCGAATGGTCTGCAATTCTTGGCCGCGTACACCTATTCGCACTCTCTGGACTACAGTTCGGTCAGCTCCGGAGACCAGGTCCCGGTTCAGAATGTTTACAACCCGCGCGGCGATTACGCCTCATCGGAATTCGACACGCGCAATCGAATCGTCGTCAGCGGCTTTTATCAGTTACCGTTCAAAGGCAACCGCCTCGTGTCCGGGTGGCAGGTTGGTCTGGTCACCATGGCCCAGAACGGCAATCCGATTACGCCGCTTCTGATTATTGGGCCGGCCACGGGCTCCTCAATAACCGTCAGACCAGATCAACTTAAGCCTGTGTCCGGCACCGGCAATCCTAAACAGTTCTATAGCAATGCTGTTTTGTGCGAGCCGTTTGCTGGAACCCCGGTTGGCACTCCTCCGATTCCGGACTGTGCAACAACGCCGAACGCCGCATTTGCCGTTCCCTGTACTTTTGCCCCCACGCCGACGGCTCCTGGTAAATATCCGATCGTGCCCGGAACGTGCCCTCCCGGCAATGCCGGACGGGATTCGCTTCCTGGTCCCGACTTCGTGAACACGGATTTCTCGTTGGTCAAAAACACGAAGATCACGGAAAGGCTCAACCTACAATTCCGCACCGAAGTGTTCGACCTCTTCAACCATCCCAACTTCGGTAACCCGACCAACACAGCTACCAGCGCCGCATTCGGCAAGATCCTGAGCACCCGCTTCCCGGTAGGAGATTTCGGCTCCGCGCGCCAAATTCAATTCGCGCTGAAGCTACTTTTCTAACTGTGCCACGAGCAAAACAGTCTCCGACTGAGATTGGTTTGCGCAGCTGTGTAATCGATGAAGGGAGGCCCTTCGAAGCCGCCTTCCAGGAGGAGGCTTCAAACTACCCTCCGCTGCTGCTTCCTAAGGGAAGTGGTCGTGAACGGATAGGGAGAAGGCCCAGACAAGTACTGGGTCAAGTGACGTTCGAGAAGAGGAACGCAAAGGGACAAGGCAAGACCGTACTCTATTTCACGGCAAGAAGTCCTGGAAGCCTACAAGAAGGTAAGAGGACGCGCACGGCGCAACTTTAGATCAGGGTTATAGCGTCGCGAGCCCGATTCTTTTCCGGCACGAGTGAGGCGATGCTGGAATCGAGGGTCACCAGTTTTCCTTTTCTATGGAACGCCAGGCCCAGGAGGTAGGCATCGGTTATCTGTTGATGGCCAATGATCCGCGGCTCGCAATAGGCAATGGCGTCGAGCAGCCCGATATCGTCTGGCCAGAACTGGTGAGCAGGATGGGCGAGGTTGGATCGGAGCAACGCGACAGCGTCGGCGGGTCTCAATGCGTCCGGTGAGAAAGCGGGATTCGACAGAATCCGCACAAAGGCCGTCTCCGTAAACGGGCAGGTAGCCCACTTCTCTCGCGCGTGATGTGTGAGCCATTGCTGAACCTTGCCATGAGCGCGATGGGCCGGCCATGTCATGGCAATCAGAACGTTCACATCCAACAAGAAAACGCTGCTCACTCGATTTGATCCTGAAGCTTGCGGACGTGTTCGGTGCTCACCTGGGACGAACCGGGCGGCAG
>Ga0210386_10000408_pt1 | contig 39992 bp, 32 predicted proteins | sample IncBWH32OmetaG_FD_160091 | JGI IMG/M metagenome (GOLD analysis project Ga0210386, IMG submission 160091) | Forest soil microbial communities from Barre Woods Harvard Forest LTER site, Petersham, Massachusetts, United States - Inc-BW-H-32-O ...
AGATAGTGTGTTTAAAGGGCTTGATACGGTAAATAATACATGGACAACACGCACCGGAATAAACGACTTGAAAGAAAAGGTAAGCTATGATGAAAATGGTAATATTTTATTGTACCTTAGACATGGCAATACAGCAGTAGGGCCATTAGCTATGGATAGTATGACGTACCATTACACAAAAGGCAGAAACCAGCTAACACAGGTGAATGATGCCGTAGGTGCTACTAATTATACAGTAGATATTGATAATGAAACAAGTGGCAGGAACTACCAGTATAATAAAATTGGTGAACTTGCAAAGGACAGTGCCGGAGGCTTAGATACAATTATATGGAATGTGTACGGAAAAGTGAAAGAGATAAAAAAGCACAATGGCGATAGCATTATATTGTTTTACGACCCAATGAGTAATAGATTAGAAAAAAGATTTTACCCGCATAGCTCAACACCAGATACAACAATTTATGTAAGAGAAGGTAGAGGGAAAACATTAGCGGTTTACGATCGTAAAAAAGATACTGTTAGGTTAACAGAATGGGATATGTATGGTTCTAAAAGACTAGGTTCAGTAGATACTATATTAAGATTGCAGAAAGCTACCGTTGGTTATGGAACAATTGATTCAATTACCTATTCATACCTGGAAGGGCAAAAGCAATATGAACTAATGAATCACTTAGGCAATGTGATGGCTACTGTGAGCGACAAAAAAATATCTGTTGACACAGTAAGTACAGATACATTGGCTAAATATTATATGCCTCTTGTAATAAATGCCCAAGATTATTATCCATACGGCATGGTGCAGCCTGGTCGCTCATACCTATTAACTGGAGATAGTTCTTACAGGTATGCTTTTAATGACAAGGAAAAGACGAATGAAATATATGGCGCCACAAATGCTTACGATTATGGGATGAGATTTTACGATCCGAGACTTGGAAGGTTCTTTAGTATTGATCCTTTAGCTTCAAAATTTCCTTATTATTCTCCATATATGTATGCTAGTGACAAGCCAATTGAGGCTACAGATATGGATGGATTAGAGGCTGTTTATTATATGAATTCATTTTTGGATGCGAATGGCCAAGCTGCAATGGACCTTTTAACTTCGACTGATATAGGGTTTCAATGGTGGGTTCAATTTAGTAGCGTTAGCCCGATGCCTTCCGACTATCCCTTACCATACTTTGGAAATATTGGGTCAGATGTATTTATCACTGTAGATCAACAAATATCAGGTGAAGGTGGTGAAACTCAAGATTTTTCTGCAAGAAAACCGTACCCTTTGGCTATAACTGATGAACAAGGAACTCACACGGAGATTAGTTCTATGAGAAAGTCTATTTTACAAGCTAGATTAGAATACGCGAAGGGTGAAAAAGATGGGGTTAATTATATATTTTGGGCCCAAAGGCTTGGTGATGAAGTGTTAATGAGTGATCAGCTTTTATCCACTATAAATCAGAATAGAGATATTATTTTGGTGAAAATAAATCCCAAGTATGCTTATAATGCATTTGGTTTTACTTCTTTGTTTCAAGTTATGGTTTATGATTTAGGGCACGAACTTCTGGCTCACGTATTTCCATTTTCAGGTGGTTATCAATATGCTTCAAATGCTGACGCAGCTAATAAACAGCATGATTTTTTTAATCAAATTGGCGGTGAGCTTACCATAATCGGGCCTAACAGTCCAGCAGACAGACTTGGTTTGGAATTAATGAATGTGTTTAAAGTACATGACAAACCTATAATGAATCCTATGAATAAAAAAACAATTCAAAATAATGATAGTCCTGATAAAGGATCTCATCAAGACCCAAGAACTATGCAAATGATTCCTAACCAATAAATATATAAATGCATCACATGGACGTATAATAATTCAAAGTTAATTATGATTTCACAAGTACTTCCATATACAATTAAAATAATTTATGAGAACAACTATAATAACAATTCTTTTCTTCTTTACAACCAACTATTTATTGGGACAAACTGATACTTTGTCAGATAAAGATTATTCAGTATATAATTATTTGATTGTCCGAATAATAGAAAATAGAGATTCAATATCGCGTAAATATGATACAAATTTAAATCACCTCAACTACCAAATAGGCATTAACACCTATACAAAAGGGAATAAGTATGGTATTTCCTTGGATAGTACAGAGAAATATTTCACACTTAATGATTTTGTGAATTATTTCAATCTTAATAAAAAAAATTATCCTATAGATATAAAAAAAATTAAAGCTAAAAATTGTACATTTTTTGAGGTGGATAAAGAAAGTAAAACTATGAAAATGGAATTCAGTAAATGCTATTTTTTTAATAATAATAAATCCGTAATGGTATACCAAGGTGTTGTTTACGGTCCTCTTGACGGAGAAGGATGTATGTACATACTGCAATTAGGAGATGATAATAATTGGAAGATAATAATAAAAGAGGTTGTATGGGTTTCATAGAAACAATGGGTAATATTTGTAATGTTCCATTTGCATTTAAATTAAAGAGTGAAATAATAAATGATTGAAAACTTAAATAACCCGATAAAATCAATCACGATGGAAAGACTACGCTGCATAATACTGGATGACGATGCTCAAATAAAACTTGACCATCCTGAGTCGGAATTTAAGAGTTATATTAAAAGAAAAACAAAGTCTCAATAATCACTATGGCTAAATATACAAAAAGTGCATTTGCTGTCTTATTGCTATTAAGTAGAATCCTGAGCGCCCAAACTATAAAGTGGGGCCATGAAAACAATTCAAGTATTCCAATACGAGCCATTATAGGAAGCGATGACCAGGGTTTCTATATATTAAGATACGCCAGAGATGTAAGCCATTATGGTGACAAACCAATGAAGGATGTAACACTTGAAAAGTATGATTTTTCTGATAAGCAACTATATACCAAAAACATTGAAATAACCGAAACAGAAGGCAAAAACAAAAAACTGCTAATAGATACTATATTGTATTTAAAAGACAATATGGTAGCCATTGCATACGCCAATGATTCAAAGGATGCCTACGCAATAAAAATAGGCAAAGACGGAAGTGTTGATGCAAATAAAACACTTATTGGTAGTGTTGACCCAAGTAGTATTGTTTCTCAAAACAACCTGCTGGCAGCTAATCGATACTGTGTTCTTGTTTCAAAGGACAAGACTAAGCTAATGGCTTATTATGTAAAAGCAAAACAGAAGAAAATAACAGTTAAAATGCTGGACGAAAATCTTGCTGGACAATGGAGCCAGGAAATTAATCCCCCTGTAACCGGAGATTTTAATTTTATAGAGTCCATAACGGATGGAACAAAGGCATACTTCTTAATTAGTGAAGAAAAAGAAAAACATAAAACTACATACTCACTTATCAGGTACGACAACGGTTCAAACTCCACTAAAAAAATAGAACTGAATATCGATAACCACAAACCAATCGAAAGCTTCAATCTTGATATAAACAGTTCAGGTGATGTATGGTTCACGGGCTTTTACGAAAATGAAACAGGTGATGGAGCAAGAGGTTGCTTTATAATGGATGTGGATAATTCTGGACAAGTAAAGCTTAATAAGTCGGCAGAATTGAATACTGACTTCCTGACAAAGTTTGTTAGTCAAAAGAAGGTTGATAAAGGAAAAGGAATTGAGAATGTTAATATGAGAAATACCAGCGTTATGCCTGATGGAAGTGTTATACTTATGGCGGAACAATTCAAGGGTTCACCTTTTTATAGAACGCCTGACATGGTTGCACGATCTAACATGAATGACCTTAATCCTGCACACAGCGCATTTGCCATGACAGACGTTGAGGCTGAAAACAGATATAAGGATGGAATAGTTGTAAAAATAACAAATAACGGAGCTATCGCCTGGAGTGATGATATTATTAAGGATGCAAACCACAACACAACTTCACTGGCGAAACTTGTTTGCCCGTATGGCTATTTCATAAACGGAACTACATTATACATAGTTTATAATGACAATAGAAGATATACCATTAAAAGCCAGGAGGACATGGTTAAGGAGAAAGACGATGTTAAAGTGACCTGGTTGGATGCAATTTCATCTGATTGGGCTTTATCATTGTCATCCATTGATCTTGCTTCCGGTGCAGTGCAAAAGAAACAGATTCCTGAAGAATATGAAAAAAACAAAGCAATCATATACCCTGAACTAATTACGCAATCAGGTGATAATGTAATAATGTACCGTTCAGATGGCAAGAAAAATCAATTCGGACAATTTGTAATACAATAGTAGAAAATGAAAAAGCTCATCTTTCTGATATTATGTTTGATTGAAATTACTACTGTCGGCCAACAATCGGTTACAGACAAACTATTAACTTCAATCAGAAGTGGTGGAACAGGTGTTGGCTATTTTACTATAAATTACACAGTAGGAGCCTACCAGACAACAGAAACCGATGTAATATATATTAACGCTGATGATACGAGTACTATAACATACCGTATAAGGGGTAGTATATTGGATACAGGAAAGAATGGCATTGATAGCAGTTTTGCATTAACAGCAAACCAAATGAGTTTACTGAATGGTTTCTATCAATCGGCAAGCAATAAAACCAATCCGGATCCGGCTGTTACGAATATGACTAAAGGTGCAAAAGGGAACCTAACCGTAAACTTTTGTTGCGGAGATGCCATAGATATGACATACACTTCTTGTACACATATTAGCCTTATCAGGTATTTACTTTCATATTGGACAAACTGGAATTAGCAATACAGCCATGAGTAAAAAACTAACCCTCCTGCTCCTTTTTATAGTACCCTTCATAGGTAAGGCAACGAACTATACTTCAAATTCAAATGGCAACTGGTCAAGTTCAGCTACATGGACACCCACAGGAGTACCAGGCTCAGGAGACACTGTTACGATTGCCAATACTGTAACATTAGATGCCAATGAAAGTATTAAAAAGATCACGATCAATAGCGGAAAAACATTTACAATAAATGCAGGAATGACACTGACAGTATATGGCGATTTTACAGACAACGGCACGTTCACAAATACGGGAGTCAATAGCGGTCTCAGTTTTAATGGTTCTGTTAATCAAACCATTAGTGGAACTGCAACACCGATCAGCTTTAAAAATCTTACTATAAATACTGCAGCTTCTACGGACACTGTTAAATTAGGCAAGGCAATTTTTGTCAACGATAGCCTGGCGATTACAAGCGGTACATTGGCTTGTGTGACCTTTAGCATAACCGGTAATGGAACAGGTACTTTTACCATGGCATCCGGTACAACATTGGTATTGGGTATTCCTTCATCTTCTACCTTACCAGGCTTTCCAAGTGGTTTTACGAATGAACATATTTCATTAAACCCTGCAAGTAATGTTGTGTATCAAGCTGATAATACAGTTACAGGTCAAACGGTGACGACGGCACCCTATTATGGTAATTTATTTGTTACATCCTCATCGGCAGGTACCCAGGCAACTGCATTGTTCTATGTGTTAGGCAATCTTAACATCGGTGCAGGTGTTACATTTAAGTTGAATGCCACCACGGATAGTATAAAAGGCAATATATCAATTGCATCAACCGGAACCTGTAAGCCTCTTGGATCGAGTGCTTATTTATCTGGTAATCTTGTCAACAATGGAACATTCTCAGCTTCCGGCGCATTTTATTTCTATGGTAGTTCAAATCAACTGATAAGTGGTCCAACAGGTAATCCTATCAATACAACTTTCACCACGCTGCTTATTTTACCAAAAGTAAGTACTGACACTACTTTTATTGAAGCTAACATTAAAGCAAGTACACTTGATAATGGAGGTACGGTTTTTGTTCCTGCTGCCTATAATGATACTATAGGTTTAGCGAATGTAAATAATTCAGGTACCATTACTGCATTGAATGGTGTTGCATACATTACAGCAGGCCAGCTTAAGACCAATGCTTTTAATTTTTACAAAATGACCGTAGGGAGTAACTCTTTACAATATGCCAATGTTACCGTAGCATCTGATCTTACAATTCGGACGGGAACGTATGGTATAAGCAGCGGTACACTTAATGTACATGGTAATTATATAAATAATGGCGGTATTTTTTCAGGAACTGTTATTATGAGTGGCAGCCATAACCAAACGATCAGCGGAACAGGTACATTAATCGGGAGTATACAAATTAACCAAAGCGCTTCGACCGACACTCTTAAGCTTGCAAGTTCTATCACTTGTTATGCCATGACTATTACCCAAGGTGTTTTAGATGTAACAACTTCTAATTACGGAATAACCATTGAACAGAATTGGAATAATAACAATGCAACCAGCAGTTTTGTTGCAAGGAACGGCACAGTTACCTGTACACCATATAATACTTCTACAAACGAAACCTTAGGTGGAAGTGCATCAACCACATTTTACAATCTTACTACAAACTCAACCGGAACAGGTATAATAAATATGGGTATTGCAGAAACGGTAACGAATAGCCTTACAATTTCTGCAGGAGATTTTATAACTGAGAACTTTCCATTGACAGTTAATTCTTCCACTACCCTTACAATGGGTGCGAATTCTCTGTTCGCTATTGGTTCAAATGGTTATAGCACAGTAATTGCTTTTCCGGGTTTTACCAGGAGTAATATGAGCCTGGCTTCTACAAGTACTATAGATTATCTATGTGCAACCGGCTCACAAGTCATTTCGACCGTTCCATTATATGCTAATCTTCTTATTGCAGGAAACGTTTCTGCATCGAAATACATATCCGGAACGCATTTAATAGTAAATGGGAACCTGACAGTAAATCCATATGTTGGTTTGGGCATAGCAGCAGATACTGTAGATGTTGGCGGTAGTGTCATCATTGTTTTGCCAGGAGCTATTTCAATGACCACAGGGCTTTTAAATATAGGAGGAAACTTTACCAATGGTGGTTACTTTACTAAGGGAACAGGCACTGTGGTACTTAACGGGACTACAGGACAGACAATTGGCGGAACAGCTGTTACCAACTTTAACAACTTAACCTTGTCAAGTAGCGGCAGTGAAACAATAACCTTAACAACTAATGAAACAGTTTGGGGCGCGTTCCTTGTAAGCACAGGCACATTCACCCTTGGAGGTGCATATCACACCCTAAGTATATCCAGCACTTTTACAAATAACAGTACCCTTTCAGCGACAAGCGGAACCGTTGTATTTAATGGTACCAGTGCTCAGACCATAGGCGGTAGCTCATCCACATCATTTTATAATCTGACCTGTAATGGAACAACTGTAACACTTGGGCTGAATCAAACTGTTAGTGATTCTCTTCTGGTCAAAACTGGAACATTGGATGTTTCCACATCGAATTACGGCCTTACAGTAGGAGGTAATTTTGCTAACAATGCAGCTTTCACACCACGTAGCGGTACGGTTACTTTCAATGGGAACGGTACTCAATTGATATCAGGAACTACATACCCGACATTTTACAATATGACCATTGCAGGTGGAAGCGGACAAACAGTTAGCTTAGGACACAATCAAGCGATAACGAATAACTTATTAATATCATCTGGTTTATTGGATGCAACTTCATCAAACTATAATCTGACCATTGGAGGTAATTTTACAAGCACAGGAGGAAGTTTCAACCCAAGAAGTGATACTGTAACAATGACGGGTAGCAGCACCCAAACATTAGGAGGCTCGGCAACACTGTCATTAAGTAGTTTAATAATAGGAACCACAGGCACGATCTTGGGCGGCAATATTACGACCACTTCTAATGTAACAATAAATTCAAGTGCTACGCTTAATGCTTCAAGCCATACGATCACTACAGCAGGTAATTTCGTTAATAACGGAACATTTACACCTTCAAGCAGTACGGTTTATTTCAACAACACTGGACATCAATGTATAAAAGGTTCATCCACTTCTACATTTAATAATCTGACAGTCGGAGCATTAAGTATATTGGGTAACTCTGCAAGCGGAGGGACAAATATAGCTGGACTTATAACTATTTTGCCTGGTGGCTTAATGGATTGTACCTGCCCTTAATATTAATAGTCAAATGAAAAAGTGCTTCATGTTTATTTTCTTGATTCTACCAGCTTTTGCAATAGGACCGGGTAGGTATCTGTTATAGCATTGGACAAACTGGAACTAATAATATAATCATGAGCAAAAAAATTATCCTGCTTATTTTAGTTATAGTGCCTTTCATAGGCAAGGCAATTAATTATACATCAACTGCCAATACAACCTGGTCAGCGATGACATGGCTCCCAGCCGGCACTCCAGGGCCAGGAGATAATGTGACTATTGCCAATAATGTTACACTTGATGTTAGCGTAAGCATAAACAATATTACCATTAATAACTCGGTAACATTCACAGTAAATGCCGGAAAAACGTTGACACTTTATGGTAATTTCACAAATAATGGCACCTATACAAATACAGCCGTGAAGAGTGGTTTGAGTTTTAACGGTTCAGCTAACCAAAGCATTAGTGGAACTGGAGCAATTAGTATTAAGAACCTTACGATAAATACAGCGGCTTCCTCAGATACCGTTAAATTAGGCAGGGCAATAACAGTCAGCGATAGTTTGGCAATTACAAGCGGTACGTTAGCTTGCGTGATCTATACCATAACGGGTAATGCCACTGGTACCTTTACAATGGCATCCGGTACAACTTTAGTAATAGGTACTCATAGCTTTAGTACATTTCCAGGTTTTCCAAGTAATTTTGGTAATTTACAAATCTCGCTTGACCCTGCAAGCACTGTAGTATATCAATCTGCCGGCGGGCAAACAGTTTCATCCGTACCTTATTATGGCAACGTGATCGTAACAACACAAAACGCAAGTACTACTACTGGTGGCACACTATTTTATGTAAAAGGCAACCTTACTATCACAGGTATTACCTTTACAGTGAATTCAACGGTTGATACTATAAAGGGAAATGTTACAATAAGCTCGGGTGGAACATACAGCACCTCATCCGCAAATGAATATTTACAAGGCAATTTTACGAATAATGGTACTGTTGCAAGGGGTTCGGGCACGGTACATGTTGTTGGAACCACAGGCCAAACCATCGGTGGTAGCGGTACAACCACATTTGATAACCTGACGATTAATTCAGGTGCAACTGTTACGTTAGGTAACGCCCTAACTGTAACGGGTGCCTTCCTGCTCAGTGCAGGAACGTTTGATGTATCTGCATCTAATTACAGTTTAACCGTAAAAGGTAATTTTACTAATAATTCCACCTTTAATGAAGAAAGCGGAACAGTAACACTTAATTGTCCCAGTGCTCAAACGTTGGGCGGAACTACGTCAACTACATTCTACAACCTAACCATAAATGCAGCCTCCGTTGGAACGGTTACTATGAGTATTGCTATAACCGTAAATAATAACCTTACCATTTCAGGGGGAACATTGAGCACCTCGACTTTTCAGATAACAGGTAACTCAACAGGTACTTTTTCGATGGCAGCAAGCACTTTTCTGTTAGTGGGCTCAAATGCATCTTCTACAGTAGTTTATTTTCCTACCAATTATACATCAATAAGCCTTAATGTTACAAGTACTGTTGATTATCTTACACAGAGTACCTCGCAACCTATATCGACTCTTCCTACATATGGTAATTTAACGATCGCAGGGCTTGTAATTGGAACTAAGAGCCTTACGGGGTCTATTCTCAACATTGCGGGAAATCTGCTTATAAACCCTGATGTTATATTGGGAGTTGCAGGTAATACGGTTAACCTGACAGGAAATCTAACATTTAACGGAGGCACAATATCGTTTACAACAGGAACTCTGAATATTGCAGGAAATATTATTAGCACCAGCGGTGTGATCACCCCAGGAACGGGTACCGTAATCTTCGATGGCAGTACAAACCAAAATGTAGGAGGTAACTTTAATTTTTATAACTTAACAGTAAATCCGACAAGTTCCACAGATACAGTTTTTATTCCACAGACAGGCATTAGCAAAAACCTGACAATATCGAAAGGTGCATTAGAGTGTACAGCAAATGCATTTACAGGTAGCACTTCAGGTGGTACATTCACTATGGCAGCTAACACAGGATTGATATTAGGAAAGCCATCTTCCACTACTTCGGTACCATTTCCCTCTGGTTATACAACGGGAAATATTACATTTAATTCTTCCAGTACGGTAACCTACCAGGCTAATGCAGCGCAAACTGTATCAGCTGCACCGGCATACGCTAACCTTGCCTTAACAACGGGTGCAACCTCCACAACAAAAACATTAGCTGGTAATACGACGATAAATGGCAATCTTGCTATAAATGCAAATACCACACTTGACTGCCACACTTATCAGATAACAGGGAATTCTTCAAACAATATGACAATGGCTTCAGGAAGTGAGTTGTTACTTGGAGTATCAGGCACGGGTACAAATGTTCTTTTCCCCACTGGTTATGGTTCAGGCACTGGTACAATCAGTTTAAACTCAAACAGTACCGTAGTATATCAAGCGGCGAATAGCTCACAAAATATTTCATCTTATCCAACCTATGGAACACTTGTGATCTCTTCTACTTCTTCAGTAACGAAAGCACCAACAGGCACATCTTTAACCATTGCAGGTAATCTGACTGTAAAAGGTTCAACTGCGCTGAGCATGACAAGCAATACTATAAATCTTACGGGTATTGATACAATAGGAACGGGATCCACAGAATCTTTTACTTCCGGAGCTTTAAACATAGGAGGTAACTTTGTTTGCAATGGAACATTTACATATGGTACAAGCACTGCAACCTTTAATGGTTCAGCAGGTCAGACAATAAGCGGGTCAGCATACCCAACCTTCTACAATCTAACCATATCCGGCACAGGAGGGGAGATAGTAGGCCTTGGCGGCAATCAAACCGTTACAAATAACCTAAGCTTAACATCTGGTACATTAGACGCTACACTTTCTAATTATAACCTCACCATTGGCGGTAGTTTTACAAATAGTGGAGGAACATTCAATCCGAGAAGTAATACCTTAACAATGAATACAAGTGGCACGCAGACTTTGGGAGGCTCAGCTTTAATAAACTTGAATAAACTAATAATAAATTCGGGAGCAATAATAAACTTAGGAGGAAACATTACCACCACTTCAGACATAACTATTACCGGAACTTTAAACGCGTTATCATATACCATTACTACTGCCGGTAACTTTATCGATAACGGTACATTTACATCAGGTACCAGTTTGGTCTATTTTAATAAAAATGGCCACCAGTGTATAGAAGGTAGTACAAGCCCCACATTTAAGAACATGACCGTTGGGGCAATGAGCATATTGGGTAATTCAGCCAGCGGAGGAGCAAATATAAACGGTCTTGTAACAATTTTACCTGGTGGCTTAATGGATTGTACTTGTCCGTAGGCATCCTGCAATTCACCAACTTAAAAGCTATTCTTAAACGTATGAAATTTTATACGGTATTAAAAGAAAATTACTCCATTACTATATCTCTTAAAGTAGTTATTTCATTAACGCTTGGAATTCTACTGAGCATGTTTGCATCCGGACAGGTTACATTCGCTTCTCTACCTCTGGATTCTGCATTGGTTGCACGTGATGTTCAAACCAATCTCGGCACAATTAATATTCGAGGAGAAGTAAATAATGAGAAAACCCCTTTTGATTCAATAAGCCTTAAACTCTACCGAGGAACTCAATTGGTTAAAAAGATTTCTGAAAAGCTAATATTCAAACAGAACATCGCGTCATTTGATATGGTATGTCAAATCCCTGCTGAATTAATGGAATATAATATATCTCTGTATGGTACAATACGCTCAAATCAAATGCATATTATTACTATTCATGCATTAGTAGCAGGTGATGTATACATGATTGAAGGTCAATCAAATGCATTTGCAATGATGAGAGATGGCGGTAGTGCAAATAATAACAGGAGTGAATTCATACGAGTTTTTGGCAATTCAGATTCGAATACCGCTGGATTTCTAAAAAATTTAAGATGGTTTGTGGGACAGGGAGATGGAGGAATTAAAGAGAATGGGCATGTTGGTCAATGGGGCCTTCGGCTTGGGCGATTAATAGTTGACAGCATTAAAATACCTGTAGCTATATTTAATGGAGCTTGTGGGGGTACACCAATTGACTATTACGAGTGTCCTACCAGTCGAAAAGGAAATCATAACTCAAATTATGTTCGTGAATGTTATAGACTAAAGATGGCTGGCCTTAAAGAAAACGTGAGGGCTATTATATGGAGCCAAGGTGAAACTGATGCTGAACTGGGGACAAGCACTTCTAAGTATATCTCCGAATTTGAAACTTTGATGAAATCGTGGAGTATTGAATTTCCCGGCTATAAAAAGATATACATATTTCAAACAAAGAATGAAAACATGTATCCGCTGGCGAATTTAATGGCAATTGAAGAAGCACAAAGAGAATTAGCTGTAAAATACTCCTCCATTGTTGAGATTATCCCGACTTCAACCTTGAAACAAGATAAAAGTGTGTTACACTTTGATTATAAAGACGGATATGAAATATTTGGAGACAGGGTATACAATTTAATCGCAAGGGATTTATATGGCATAACGCATACAAATAAGATAGAGGCTCCAATGGTAACATCTGCATATATGAGTGATTCATTGACATTGGTTGTAGAGGAAAATGTAAATTCACTAGTATGCCATAATCCTACGTTGCCTATTCAGGGTTATGCAGTTGATAATGAGGGAGGTGCCAAGATTGATACCGTTATCACCAAAGGAAATAAAATCATATTCCTTCTTTCAAGATACCCTGGGAAAAGTGTAGCCATATCTTGTCTGCCTCAATATAAACAATCGGATAATTGGCTGACAAATACGAACGGAATAGAGGTCGTCAGTTTTTATAAGGTAGCTGTATATGATTCCATATCAAAACAAAGCATCGCTATAAAAGGACGTAACCAGGTAAAAATACGCCATGGACTTTTTAAAAAAGCACCTGTCATTTCTGTTAATACCAATGGGAAACACTTCCTCAAAATATGTGATACTAAAAAAAAGAAAACCCAATGGATCGTTTTTAGTGGCAAGCGTATTGAAATAAAGTCTGGTTCAATGGCAAAGGGTTTGTATTCTATTCAAGTATTCGATGATGAAATGAAAACAATAGGAGCCACAAGTGTTATTATTGAATAAATACTGAAAAGTAAACAAGTTTGAATTCTAAGAAGATAGACAATATTAGCATCCGAATCAATACCTAAATCGGATAACGTAGAAAGGGAATATTCATGATTTCCGCCCTTAAGAACTAGTAACATTGGTCAAATTTGGTAAAGGTATATCTCGGAATAATGGTTAACTTGAGAGTATCCTGCATTCAGGGTAATAATCTCCGAGCAATTATCCCTACTCTCAGAAGTAACATTTATTCTCTGATATGGCGTATGTAATTCTATATTTACTTTAAATGTACTTTTACCGATAAATCTCAAGAAATGATCGATAAATTCAGGGATAATTTTCCACTATCTAATGAAAAATGGGAGGAATATAAAAGTTACTACCATCGTATCGAGGTTCCGGCAAAAACGGTTTTGCTGGAAGAAGGTGCAATCTCTAAAAAAGCCTATATAATAGAAAAGGGCTGCTTGCGCGTGTGGTTTAATAACCAGGGGAAAGATGTTACGTTCCAGTTCTTTTTTGAAAATGAGATGGTATCAGGTGCTGAGAGCTTTAGGAAAAAGATACCGAGCTTTGTTAATATCGAAACCATTGAGCCATGTATTTTGTATTGGATAGGCAAGAAGGACATGGATAAAATAATGAGTGATACACTTAAAGTACCTGCATTGAGCGAAAGCATTCTCAATGCGGCCTATGAAAGGCAGTATAACTATATGAAGCATTTTCTGTCATTCATTAAAGATACACCTGAGCAACGTTATTTGAATCTGCTTAAAGAAAAACCCCAGATCATTAAGCGTATACCACAACAATACATTGCTACATATCTGGGTATTACACCGGTATCATTAAGCCGCATACGAAACAGACTTGCAAAATGAGAAATTATCTTTTGTAAAGAAATCACTGCACTTTATATTTCTTATCTATTGTAAACTTCCATTAGATTGTTGTTGCCGAATTTTGTCAAAAATAAAACTGAATGAAAGCAGCAGTATTATATCAAAAAGACGGAGCACCTCAGTATGTAGATTTTCCTGAGCCTGTACCTCAACATGAGAATGAAGTAGTAGTATCTGTAAAAGCGGTTGCATTAAAGCACCTTGATAAGGGAAGGGCTAATGGGAATCATTATTCGAGTGAGCCCCTCAAAGAAGGTGGCCGGCTAATTGGCGGCGATGGAGTTTGTATACTTAAGGATGGTACAAGAGTTTATGCTATGGGTAACGGTATGCTTGCAGAAAAAGCATTTATTGAAAGAGAGACGATTGTAAAATTGCCATCTGATATAGATGATACAGTTGCAGCAGCTTTGGCAAATGCGGTGATTGGTTCGGCAATGGGTATGCGTTTTAAAGCAGATATAAAACCCGGAGATGTGGTTCTGGTAAACGGTGCCACGGGCTTTACCGGCAGAGTGGCTGTTCAGATAGCAAAACATTATGGCGCTAAAAAAGTAGTAGCTACAGGAAGAAACCAAAAATCCTTGCAGGATTTATTGGCGTTAGGTGCCGATGAGATTGTTTACCTGAATCAATCGGATGAAAAGATTCTTACTCAATTAAAAGAAGTGCATGCTAACACACCCATTGATATAATTATTGACTACTTGTGGGGTCATATTGCGGAAATGATATTTGCAACATTAAAGGGGAAAGGTTCTTTTACACACAGAACAAGGTTTGTTTCGGTAGGAGCCATGGCTGGAGATTTAATACAGATGTCTGCCTCTAACTTAAGAAGCGTTGATTTGCAATTAACGGGTTCCGGTTTAGGGAACTGGTCAAAGGAACAGGTGCGTAAACTCTTTACTAAGATTTTGCCCGAGATGTTTCAACTGGCAGCAGATGGAAAACTGAAAGTGGAAACTATTAAAGTTAAAATAGAGGACATTGCCGACTTGTGGAATCGGGATTTTACCGAAGGAAAACGATTAGTTGTTACAATTTAAATTCTCTCATAATTAGAAACCATAATGGAAAACCAGAATGCGCAGGAAGTAAATAGAGCCTATTTAGTCTTTGTTATTTTACTAATGCTTGTACTACCTGTAATATCTATCATTATTGAACATTCTATTACACCTATTGATAGACAATCTATTATTGCCGAGCTTGTAAACCATGATCTCAAGGCTATGAGGGTATTTCAGGATTTGGCCTTCGATACATTAAAAATAATTTCCAATAAAGACACTATAATATATAATGGACAGAATCAGATAATTAATGCATTAAAAGAAGAAAATGGTGGCTTCTTTATTGATGTAAACTGATTTGATTTCAATAGAGAATAGCAGAACATGATTTATTTAATACAAGCTGAGGCTTGTATTAATTTGCCAGTGATAATTACAGAAACTAATAATATATCTTAATCCATTGCTGACACACAATCGTTCTAACTAAAGCATTAAATTTTGCCACCTTTGTATGGTGTTACTCGTGGAATCCACCTCGGCACCTGCTTTTTGTATTCAGTATATGCTTCACCGAATCTCGCCAGCATAGAAGGTTCTTCTTTAAAAATGAAGTACATAGTATTCATAGCAAAAAATATGCAAGTCCATATCATAATACCGAGCGCATTAAAAAACAGAGCTTCTCCTAATAGCATCATTAGTACCCCAGTTATCATTGGGTTCCGGCAGTATTGGTATGGCCCGCGTATGACAAGTTTCTGCGTAGGCTGCCAAGGTGCCAGTGTGCCTTGTGCATATCGGCCAAACAAGGAAGTAGTGTACAACTGCATGCTTATGCCCAGCGCATACACAATAATCCCGCCTATTTCAACGATTTGTGGGGGCATTTGTATCAATTGTATGCCTATTTTATACAGTAAAAATGGTATGATAACCGTTACCACAAAAGGCAATGCAAGCCAGTCGCGGATATGTATCAATAGGGATGGAGATTTTTCGGACATAGTCAAAGATAGAAATTTTAATATTATTTTCGTAGATGTTACGGATTTTGTTCTTTCGGCTGAATAATAGACCTACATTTAAACCCCTAACCTCTACAAAATGAAACAACGCGCACTTTTATTTTCCTTTATACCATTAATTACTGTTATAGTACAACTATTACTAATGGTTTCAATTCATCCAGGCAACGATGCCTTTAAGAAAATGACACAAATTGGTCTTTGTATTGGTGTCTTTTGGGTACCCAGCTGGACAGGTTTTTTGATCTATTCGAGAGTAAAAAAGCAGCAAATATCAATATCAACCAATATAATTGTTGGTATTTTATCTATAGTATTTTTTGGACTCTTTTTTATGGTGTGCTCTATCGGTCTTTAGGCGTTAAAGACTTGAAATCAATCTCATACAGTAGTAATTAATGGTATTGTTGTTTAATATCATTGCTTCATCTTACATTTCCATTTTCATCAAACTCTTTTGTTGGGCCCGGTGATCCATCGTGGTAGGTCTGTTCTGTTAATAGCTTCATATTAGTGCTGTATGTTTTCATTATCCCATTTATTGCGCCGTTTAAATAAGGCATTTCAACGTTTAATGAACCATTTTCATAATAGCATGTAAATAGACCATTTTCTTTACCGTTAACATACAAGATTTCTGCTTTCAGTGCTCCGCTCTCGAAATATGAGCTGAGCATTCCATTCAGGGTGTCGTTGATATAATGTCTTTCGCGATATAATATTCCATTATCATATTCTTTTTCAATTCCATTTCTCCTTCCATTGCTATACAGTGTTATCATTTTTAAGACATTCCAGTTACTATATTCCCTTGCTATACCTACTGCTTTGCCAGCCTTGTAATATACCAACATATAATTTGGTGCACCAGTTGTATCGCTGATAGGATTATTGTTATAATCTATGCCCACTATCCATTTCCCTTCTCTTACGTTATTTATAATTAAGTTTTGCGCTTCATTTCTATTTGTAAAGCCTGCTTGCTCAATGGGCAAATTATTTGTTACTGAATTCTCTATAATATACGGTTTCAAAGTATCCTTGAAGTGTTTAGGTGTTCCCGGATTACCATCAGTAAATATGGTTTCAATGTTTAGCTGCCCGTTCCGATAATATTCCTTTTTCGTCCCTATTAGTTTATTATTCAACATTGTGAATTCCATCTTTAAAGTCCCAGTCGGGTAGTAGAATTTTTCTGCTCCACTTATAGCGCTATTATCGGCATAATCAACTGTTATAGAATCCAATTCCTTTAATACTCCACTTTCGTAGTATGATTTAAATGGTCCGATCATAATATCATTTGAATAAAAACCCTCCATCTCCACTTTTGTACCGGTATAATACATTCTGAACATTCCATTAAGTTTGCCATCCACAAATCCTGCTTCCTGCCTTATCTCCCCATCTTCATAGTAATCTCTATGTATTCCAGTTTCTTTGCCATTGACGAATATAGCAGTTGACAATAATATACCATTATCATCATATATCCTAGACACTCCTTGAATTATTCCAATTACATAAGTGGTTTCAATACGTAGTACTCCGCTTTTATCATAGCGTCTTACTTTTCCATTCATTTTATCATCTTTGTAAATAGCCAGATGATAATAAGGAGCAGAAGTATCGGTTGTAAGACGACCGACATTATCGTAATACTCAATCCACTTACCTTCTTTCAAGCTGTCCTTATAAAGGTTCTTGGCTTCTGCTTTGTTAGTAAAGCCAGAGTCGAGCTGAACTTGCTGCCCAAGAATCATATTTACAGATAATATGCTGAATAATAGGGTTAAAAATAATTTCATATTTATTGCTTGATTTATACGATACTTTTAAGCCATTGGATCAGATTGCAAAGATATTTATATTGAATGTATTACTTGGTTATTTTTGCATAAGAGGCTATCAATAGCCAGCTTTCTATAGTAGCGTAGAAAAATTTAAGATACCAAATTTACTATCTTTAAATAATATATACCCGTCTAGAAAACTTCCAGATATTTTATATAGTATACTTCCATTGCTATTAGGGTTATTCCAGATGTTTATTAAAGCTTTATTTGACTATGTCGCGTTTTTTTTATGTTATGGATTCCCTATTTGATTTTAATATGCCGGAAAAGAAAAACATTATTTAAGATTAATCTTATTATAGGTATTATCAGTATAGTTTTTCTTTTGCTGTCTGTTTTTCTAGTAGCTTTAGGCAGCGCAAGTATGAGTGGCTAATTATAATTTAACTTTATGAAACCTTGAAATGAAAAAACGTGCACTTCTTTTTTCTGCCTTACCAATAATTATTGTATTGATAGAAATATTAATTATGGTCATCAGCAATCCGGGCAACCATCTCTTTGAAGGAATGGTTAAAATGGCTTTTTTTACTACCCTTTTGTGGACGCCTTGCTGGATAGTTTTTTTGATATACGCGGGGTTTAAGAAATGGCAAATTTCATTCGTGGCCAATATACTTATCGGTATTGTGGGGGGAATTATTTTCTCATATTTTTTGATGATATGTGCTACCGGAATTGGCTTTTCTAAGATGTGATAAGGAGGAAGTAGATTTACTATGAGTCTCACTTTCTAAGGGCTTCGTACAAATTACATACGACCTTGCCGGGCGACCTTCGGTACACCGTAAGTTTTAATTCAGAAAAACGAGAAAACGGAAAGGCTTTTTCGATAGAATTGTTCATATCGGTGCACACCTGTTCACCCCTATTTACCGATGTTTTGGCAGTTCCTGAGGGAGGTATCTTCTATTGAAGGAGAATTGACAAGTGCGGTACAATCACTTATATTTGGTATAATTACAGCTATTTAAAACTGATATATGTGTGCTGCAGGAATGGGCCTTTCTAAATTGTAATTAACTTAGCCACACCGATTCACAATGAGACATTTTGGTAGAGGCAACTGGCAGCCATTTGTGTTAATAAGGAGAGATGGTTGGTTGGCAGGAGCCTAAGGTGTTCAATCATGCAAAACGTTCAATCTTAGAGTATGAAAAAGAAATTATGCAAATTGTCTTCTGGCTTACCCCTAATAATGGCGGCCCTTGAACTTGTTATTGTGTTAAGCCTGCACGTTGAAGATAGCGTTTTGGATAAAATGGTGAGCATAGGCATCGGCATCCTTTGGTTTTGGGTCCTGGGGTGGATAATACTTTTAGTGATTATGAAACGGAAATGGAAAATGCCTATTGCATGGCATATTGTTGTAGGTATTTTGGGTTTGTTTATTTTCTTTTTGTTTTGTGTGCTTTGTGCTGCAGGAGAAGGAATGGCGCATATGTGAGCATAGATTTCATGGTTTAATTTAAGACTGACACGTTAAAAGAGCACCCTTCGGTATACCGTAGATTCTAATTCAGAAAAACGGGAAAACGGAAAGGGCTTTTCGATGGGATTGTTCATATCCGCTCACATCTGTTCGCCTCTATTCACCAATGTTTTGGTTATGTTTTGGCAGATTAAAATGTGCTTTCACAACGGCTTGCCAACCAGCAACATGCGAGATAGGGTACCAATCCGCTCGGGACCGGGATTGAAGGGTTAGTACCGGCAATATAATAGTGGTCATAGCAAGTGGCAGAAGAACTGGTCATTGTCAGTGGATAATATGTATTATTTATTTTAAGCCAGCTTCCTGCGGGTGCATTATTTAAGGTATTTGTCCCAACAGTGTCCGCTCCATCACTGTACCCTAATCCATCAATGTAGGATTCTTTATTGCATGAAAATAAAGTAATTAACACTATCATAAACCACATCTTCATTATTTGATTTTCATTCGTTCGCATTTTTTTATTTTTTAATATTTACAAAATGCTTAGAGATTTGCAGCAAACTGTCCATTAGTAACTGTAATAGTATTCCCAGTACCAAGGCCGTACAGTGTTGCGCTAAATGTTCCTATAATTGAAGAAGAAGAAATACTTGTAACTGTAACACTCCCAAATGAATTAGAGTAGCTGGAATTGGCAACATAATTACTATTCCAAGAAAAAGTTGGATGATACATACTGGATGTAGTTGTATAAGTGCTTCCAGTTGTAGCATTTACAGGCAATGTAATTGTAAATTTATCTGTATTATTACCCACAATGGTAATTTCAGTTGAACTCTTGCTTGCAGTTATTGAAGTGGCCTGAAATGTAAATGTAGTAGTACTGGAAATTATTGCTGTAAATGATTGAGTAATTGGATTTCCGTTTCCGTTAGTATTATTAACATTTGAGTTAGCACTGCTTGCAGGATTATTAGGACCATATCCCTGTATATAGGATTCTTTATTACAGGATATAAGGAATATGATACAGAATAACACAAACAGACTGCCTTTTAATGAGGTCGGTTTTATTCTCATACTGAGTTAGTTTGATTTATGTTTATATTCTTGGGCAACAATGGGTATATGCACAGCCACAGAGCCTACAAAATAATTTTGATTGGAGGCACTCTGCCAACTATATTGCGCAGCACCAGGAATAATATAGTTTTGCGAGTATTCGATTCTAAAGTCTACCCAATTCATACTAAATTGTAATCTGCCCACCGAAACAGGTGAATATTGGGATGGTAAAAAATCGGGGTGCTCTGAAAGCAACATAAAGGTCAGGCTATATTCATCTGTTTCATTCCCAAAATCATACATCAACCCATAACCAAGACGTAAAGATGAATAGGATACTGCATCAGCGGCTTCAGTACTTGTAACATCTATAGTGATGTCGGAATAGGTATATGTAATATTTGCAGTATGAATACCTATTTCAAAAATGCCTTTTAATCTTTTGGTACCTGCTACAATCCTTGCCCCATAATTGAACATAAAAAGATTTGAGCTACCCGGCTCATTATTGGATGCGGTGCAGAAAATATCTTGTGTTATATCTGTAAAACCACCTATACCAAAGTGGGGCCCTCTAATCGGCCATATTTCTGCTCCGGCATTAAAACCAATACATGGGAAAGTAGTGGTTTGCGAATATTGTTGAGTGATTGTTGGATTAACAAGGTCAAGATTTTTGACGGTCATATTTTGTATCATAGGAATACTGTTGTAACTCACACCGCAAGTAAGAGCTATGCTCCAGGAGTAATGATTATATCGTGGAGGGTCTATAAAGTTAATACTCCCCATAACGGTCCCTACGGCTTCTGCGACAACAGGTATTCCTTCGCTGATTGTCTGGGCTGTGTTTGCCCTGTCGTTTGCCACTTGGGTATTGCCATTATTAAATGCTTGTTGCTTGGCCTGCTGCTGTTGTGCTGCTGCCTGTTGCTGCTGCTGTTGACGCTGTGCAGTAATAATTGAATCTTGATGTCTTTTAATTTCGTTATCTATTCGCTGTTGTTGCTGCACAGCAGTAATTGAATCTTGCTGCCTTTTTAAGGCTGCTGCTTTCGCTTCTCTATCTGGAAACTCTATATCTGAAATCTGGATATTTGTAATACTCGGACCTGCATAACCAAGAAACCAATTACCTAAATCTTGCACTATTCCAGGGCCTTTATCAAAATCAAAGTTATTAAACGGCTCACCTGATGAGTTTGCAATATTGCCATTACAATCTACATAAGAAAAAGAAACGTGAAATTTTACTCTTTCATTATAAGTACTCTGTACTCTAAAAAAAGAGTATCCCAGCCCCTTGCATATAGGTTCTTTAGGAGCAAGTTCAAAGCTAATGTAAATAGCGCCGCCAGCATCATTATAAATACTAATCCAGTTGGCCCAGGCATTAGGGGCAGGAAAATTAGGAGCAGTCTGGGAATATTGTGCTTTTATTAAATTACTAAAGCTAAATAAGAATAAAAAAAATAATATATTTTTCATCTAAATTGTTTAGTAAACTTTTAATATTGAAGTACAAATTTTCCACTACCACTTAATTCACCATTTTCATTAATTACTTTATATAAATAAATTCCGGCTGGTTGACCACTAAGGTTTATTTTAAGGTTAAGATTATTCTGGTAAATACACTGTCCAAGAATACTATAAACTGCAATTTTGCTATTAGATATGGGTTGCATACTATTTGCCATCTGAACTGTAAAAATGCCACTGGAGGGGTTAGGATAGACAATAAAGTTTTTTGAAGAAGATAATATATCTTCCATTCCAGTTAGAGTTTGTATCTCTACTAAACGGCCATTAGGCCTAAAGCCATTAGTATTATTGAAATCAATCAGTGTTTTTAAGTTTCCGGAACTTGTATATTGGAACACTGTTCCATCAGATGAAGTTCCACCTTCATAAGTCATTCCATATAAGTTTCCATCTGAACCCTGTATTAAGTTATTATCCTCCGGAACTTGTCCATTTGTACCATCAAAAGTAAAAAGAGTATTATAAATCCCAGATGTAGTACAATTGAAAATACTACCATAGTCATTACCATTAGTACTGGTCAACCCATAGAGATTACCATCAGATGCTTGAATTAAAGCACAAGAAGGTTCATCCGCCGGAAGATTAAAGCTATACAAATTAGATAATACGCCATTAGTTGTACATTTTAGTATAGTACCATAACCATTTGTGCCTCCGCCTTCAGTTGTTAAATATAGATTCCCATCTGAAGCCTGTATTAAACTATTCCCAGGGAGCCATCCCGATTTACCAAGTTTGGCAATAATAGTAAGGCTGCCTGATGTAGTACATTTAAAAATGGTTCCTGAGTCTTGTGAACCAAGGTATAATGTCCCGTATAAGTTCCCATCTGAACCCTGTATTATGGGACCATAAAAAGGTATACCACCGGTCTTATAATTAAACCTAACTATAGTATCAATAACACCTGTCAGAGTACATTTATAGATACAACCAGAATCAACAAACTTTGAAGAACTATTAATTCCTCTTGCTATGCCATATAAATCACCATCAGAAGTTTGAATTAGCGAATATTCTGGTGTTATAACTGAAGTACCATAAAAATTAGCCAGAGTGGTAATAGCTCCTGTCGCTGTATTATATTTAAATATAGCGCCATCACCCAAAGTACCTCCTGAAGGTTCAACACCATAAAGATACCCATCAGATGCCAGTATTAAGCTACCTGATGGATTACACCCGGAAGGGAAGCTGTAAACTACAGAATCTTTACCAAGTGATATATCATAGTAAAATATCACCCCTGAATTATTTGCGCCACCTCCAGTGGTCATACCATAAAATCTTTGTGCATGTATTCTAATGATGGGGAACACAATAAACAAAACAACAGAAATGGAACAGTAAATTTTCTTCATGTTTTGATTTTTAATAATCCTAAAATAAATTGAGCAATAGAACGCTTCAAAATTATTTCGAGTAAAAATATCAGACAATAGTGCAAAAGCACTATTTTTTAGTAGCGGCATTTTTTTACATTTGCATTACCATTTAAAAACACTCATTATTAATAAGAATCAAGATAATGTTGACAATTAAAAAAATCAAAGTTCCGTTTAAAAACAAATTTCTCTCGGCTACCACAAATGAGAATACTAATGCTATGCCCATTGTATTTATACATGGCAATTCAATGTCATCGAAAATATGGAAGCGGCAATTTGAAGGCAATTTCTCCAATAAATATTACTTGATTTCTTTTGATTTACCGGGGCATGGCGAAAGCGATAACCTGGATTCATATACTTTTTCTGATTTAATTAACTCGGCTCCTGCGGTTATTAAACATTTTGAATTGAAGGATTATGTGATTATAGGTAATAGCTTAGGCGGAGATATTATTTTACAACTCACACAAAGTTTAACTAATTGTATTGGGGTAATGTTAATCAACACGCCACCGGTTAGTAAACCTCCATCAATGGAGAAAGCTCTTTTGCCAAACCCATTGATTGGTATGTTCTTTACAAAAGACTATGATTCTGTAAACTTAGATACCTTTATGGAAATTTTCTTGTATGATGTTAAGAATACTCCTGAGTTCATAAAATCAGATTTTCAACGGACTGATGGAAAATCGAGACAGTCGCTTGCTGAAGCAGTTGGCGCATTAAACTATAATGATGAAGTGGAGGCATTAAAAAACCTCCACATTCCTGTAGCTATTGTAGCTGGTAAAAATGAGAAAATGGTAAATAATGATTATTACAAAACCCTTGACATACCAAAACTCTGGCAAAAGAAAATACAAGTTATTGAAGCGTCTGCACATTGCCCGCAATGGGAACAATCAGATACATTTAATAAGCTGCTTGATGTCTTTTGTAATAGCAGCCTTTAATCAAATAAGCCCATTTGTTAAAGCATAATTGCTCAATTGAGCGGCATTCTTGCAATGGGTTTTCTCCATTATATTTTGCCTGTGTGCCTTAACAGTATATTGGCTAATATGTAACTTCACAGCTATTTCCTTACTTGTAAACCCCTGTAACATATATTTTATTACTTCTATTTCACGTTTGGTGATATGATGATTTGCATCCAATTCATTCGGTGAATAAACTTTAATTGCCCTTGCATTTTCTGTGTATTTTGACACAGAAAATGTAACTCCATTGCTTTTACCAAATGCCGTAATATCTGTTGCTACACCTAAAGTGAGTAAAGGGTTATTGCTTCTATCTCTTTCTAAAACAACGTATTGCTGTAGAAAATTCACATACGTTCCATCTTTTCTTTGACTCCTTATGTTCAAAGCAAAAACCGTATCTTTTAAATCTTCGGCGGGTATTGATTTTGAGTAGTTTATAAATTCGTTGAAAAGTGTACTTTTAAAAACCAGCAAATCATCAGGATGTACTCTGGAAAGCTGAGAAGCCGGGCCAAGTTCTATCATTTCTTTTGCAGTATATCCAAACAGAACCTTCACATATTCACTCATATACAGATACCTCATAGTTGTATAATCAAGAATATACACTGCGCATGGTAATAAGTTAATTATATTTCTAAAAACATTAAACTGGTCCAAATAGAAATCTAATCCCTTAAATTGGGTTGTTATCTTTTCTGCTTGCAGAGAAGCAATATATCTATCATAAGTTAACCCAGAACGGGTTATATTAACTTTGGGCATTTTTAGAATAATTTACTTTGTAGTAAAATTGTTCACAAGTGCATTTCCATTTGATTAGCAGGTGTAAAAATAATCACTTTTCTTAAAATTAGGCAAATTTGCCCAGATATAGGATTTAAACCCTATCATTAAGAAAGGGGCCTGCAAGGCAACCTTCGGTACACCGTAGATTTTAATTCAGAAAAATGGGAAAACGGAAAGGTATTTTCGATGCACTGTTTGTAACAAACAAAGAAATCATGCAACTTAACTAAAAGTGCCCCTCATATAATGGGGGCACCTTCATTTAGTAATTAAATCCTTATTCCTATCACCAGAATATCGTCTGTTTGCTCTTCTGTCATCCATTTCCACTCTTCAAGGGTTCTGTCAAGAATCTCTTTTTGATCATTAAGTGGCAAATGGTGTATAGAAAGAAGGATTTCCTGAAACCCCTTGTACTTCAGTTTTTTCCCTTTAGGTCCGCCAAATTGGTCGGGATAACCATCGCTGAATAAATACAGCATATCTCCTTTTTCTAATTGCATTTGTTGATTGGTAAATTTCTGCAATTCTCCATTTAAGAAAACACCTACTGGGAAACGGTCAGCGGGTATTTCGATTAATTGATTTCCCCTTATCAAGTACATCGAATTATATGCTCCTGCAAATTCCAGAATATTTGTTATTCTGTCGATAGAGCATAATGCAATGTCCATTGTATCCTTTACGCCTGAGCCTTCTATCGTTTGTCGTAATGTTCTATTAATACCGCTGCTTACTTCATTTAATATATCATTAGGCTTTGAATACTCATGTTCGTTAATAGATTTACTTAACAGGTTATAACCTACAATGCTCAGAAGTGCTCCGGGTACTCCATGTCCTGTACAATCAACAGCGGCAATATATGTTTTGTTGTCAAATTTCTCTATCCAGTAAAAATCTCCGCTTATAATATCTTTGGGCTTAAATAGAATAAATGATTGTGGAAGTAATTCCTTTATCAGGTCTTCCGGTGGGAATATAGCATCCTGAATACGTTTTGCGTAATTGATACTGTCGAGAATGTCTTTGTTTTTTTGTTCTATTATATGCTTTTGTTCTGCCAGTAACAGGTTTGCTTTTTTGCGTTCAGTAATGTCACGTACAATGCATTGAAATCCTTTTATAAAACCATTTTCAAGCTGCATAATAACAACCTGTTCCACCCATTTTTCAGGACCCTTTTTGGTGCGAATAATAAATTCCATAACCGATTCCAGCATTTTATGCTTGAATTGCTCCCGGTAACTATCACGAATTTTCGCCTGCCATTCTGGGGCTATTAATACCGAAAAATGCTTCCCAAGCAATTCTTCATCGGTATATCCGGTAAGCACCTTAACCCGTTTATTTATATACGTAAATATTCCCTGGGCATCTGCTGTATATAAAACATCGCCTGCTTCTTCAATTATTTTACGGTACTTGTTTTCACTTTCAACAAGCTTTCTCTCCATTTCTTTTATTTCGGTTATATCATGGAATATACAGAGAAAGCATTGCTTCCCATCCATCTCAAATAACTCGACCGAAAAAATTGTATCTAATTTATTTCCCTCCTTGGTAAGGCATGGAACATTTTCATTTCTCAAATAGCCCTGTTTCTTTAATTTGCCAAATGATTTTTGCTGGGTTTCGTTCGATACAAATCCTAATTCATCGGCAGTTAAACCAATCGCATCTTCACGGGTATGCCCAAAGATTGTAAGAAAGCTATTATTTACTTCAAGCATTCTACCCGATTCAATATCTGCAATAATCATTCCAGAAGGAGATGCATTAAACATTTTCATTAATCCTTCTTTGGTCTGCACAAGGGCTCTTTCTATTTCTTCCGCTTTTTTACGCTCAGTTATATCATATATAACGTTAATTGCATATTTTTCTTTATCCAGTAAAATTGTATCGATAGAAGAAAGAACCTCTAATGTTTTCCCCGACTTATGACGAATTGTCGCCTCGAAATGCCTTATTGAGCCTTGTTCCTTTATTTGCTGTAAGACTTCTTCACGTTTTTCAATATTTACGATTATTCCTAATTCTACTGAAGAGTGCCCTATTAATTCTCCCCTTGAGTATCCTGTTATTTGAACAAACGCATCATTAACATCTGAATATTTAGAATCTGAAAGCCTGGTAATAGTAATACCAGCCGCAATAGACTGGAACATTTTTTTGAATTTTTCTTCACTTTCAGAAACCTTTCTTTCCAGCTCTTTTATATCGCTTATATCATGAATTACGTAAAGGATATATTTTCGCCCATCCATTTCAAAAGAATCAGCCGAAACAATACAGGTTATTTCTTTACCATCCTTACTATGACCTAAAACCTCCTCGTTTTTAAAATAACCATGTTGCTGTAATTTGGTAAATAATTTTTCTCGTATTTCAACGGATACTATACTCAAATCAGCAAGGGTTAATCCAACCACTTCATCACGGGTATATCCAAAGGTTGTCAGAAAGTTTTTATTTACATCAATATACGTCCGTGATTCAATATCTACCATAATCATCCCTGAAGGAGATGCATTAAACATCTTTAACAAGCCCTCCTTGGTTTGTCCAAGGGATCTCTCCAATTCTTCTGCATTCTTCTTCCCAGTAAGGTCTCGTGTTACTTTTGAGAAGCCAACCACCTTATTATCTTCACCATGAATTGCTGTAATAAGTATACTGCCCCAAAAGCGGGTCCCATCCTTTCTAACTCGCCATCCTTCGTCAACTGCTTTGCCTTTCAGGGCTGCCTTTTCAATTAACCTCTCCGGTAGTTTTTTGTCCCTGTCTTCGGCGGTATAAAAGAGGCTGAATTTTTTACCTATTATCTCTTTTGCTGTATACCCTTTTATTTTTTCCGCCCCTTTATTCCAGTTCATTATATAACCATTGGCATCCAATAGCAAAATGGCATAATCTTCAATTTCATCTATCATGAGATGATATGTATCGTTACCTGGTACCATTTAGCTATTTATATTATTACAGGTTACAGAGGTATAACTCCAAAAATTAAACATGGCACCTAACCACGTAGGTTATATGTCTTAAATATTTTTAACCACCTGATGAGCCTGTAGTGATGAAATATTATTATTCCATCCTCATCTATGGTTTATTAGCACTTCCCTTTATTTATTATTTAGGGATATGACAAATTTAACAAAAGAACGGGATACAACCTGAGATAATTAGAAAAGCCCCGCATATGCGAGGCTTCTCTGTGGCGGCGGGTTACTTTACTTAACCGATTTGGCTAATGAAGCTCCAGCTTTGAATTTCGCAACCTTCTTAGTAGCCAAAGTATTCTTTGTGGTCGAATGAACGCCAGTAGGAAAGGGTGCTATTGGGAATGTTCTTTAACTGCTCATCCTTTAACAGGCCAGCATAGAAGGAATACTCAACCAGTGGATGATACCGTCTTTTGATTGTTTTCATGGTAAAAAATTACCAATAAAAATGGAATGAGGAATTTGATAGTACGAATATTCGTAAAGTTTTATGCTACTTCTCAGTGTAAAGCGAAGGATCGGTTGGTAGAAAACATAGGTGCAGCCAAAAACGAACTGTCTGCGGAAGATTTAACAGAAATAAACTCAATCCTCGAAGATGTTAAAGTATTGGGTGAGCGCTATCCGGAAGAATTGGAAAAAAGGACTGGATTATAACAAGGGCCTACAAATAGCATCTAAGTGCAGGGCTTTAATTGGCTTGGGTCTGCCTAAATAAGAGAGGAGAAGCATAATTACTTACAACAGTCCTTTTTGAAGAAGTTATGGAATATTCTCCAAACTCCTTTCAATACAGTAAAAAGGAGTGGGTGCTTTTTATAGACAACGGGGCTTCCCATTATGCAGTCTTTAATTTTCTCAATCTGCCCGAGAACTGTTTTGACGGTTTAAACACCGGCACAAAACATGCAGGAAGATAGAGTTTCTCATTTTTAGAAATATTACGTGCAACCTTAGCGGCACGCTTCTTTAGCCGGAACGTACCGAAACCTCTCAGGCAAACCATTTTCTTATCGATAACATGTGCTTCAATGGATTTCATAAAGGCTTCTAACGTTGCTTCTGTAACAGATCTCTCAATACTGGTCTTCTTGGATAACTCCTTTATCAGTTGCGCTTTTGTCATAAGTATTCAGAGCTTATAATATGTTTTATATCGTTTCACAAGTAATTAGACTGCTATTAGTTCAATTACTTGCAGCTATAGAGTTATGGGGCGTGACTATTGTAAATTAAGCAATCCTATTTTTGTAAATGGCACTTGGGATATTTTATCATCCCGGAAAGTGTGGATTATGTAATTCTACTCAATACTTCTATAATACCTCGCGGACTTAATGGGCTCACCTTTGCCCATAAAGAACTTCGAAAAGCCTGACCCGATTACCCAGGCCAAATCATCTTCAATACATCGGTAAAAAACTTAACTTTGTTGAAGACATGCTTTCCTTGAAAGAAAACAAAGTATACTCGCAGATAGACACCCTTAATGCCCAATCATGGGAAGTAAGGTATAGTACTCCACTCAAGGCTCATGAACTTGCAATGGAGGCCTTTGAGCTTTCCGTGAAACACCTTTATGGCATCGGGAGAGCCTACTCACTTCTTAATAAAGCCACTTCTGCTTTCCTTCTCTCAAATGGGGATAATAACATATTGTTTAGCCTAAATGAAGCCCTGCATTATTTTGAACAACATAATGATGGAAAAGGAATTGCAAGAGCATTAAATTACCTGGGGAATGTTTATGACAGTTATGGTGAATACGATAAAGCTCTTGCCTGTTGCCTTCGTGGTTTAAAAACAGCAGAAACCTCAGGTTACAAGGAAGAGACTGGAGATCTTTTAAGTACAACCGGTAATATTTATTTACGCCTTGCAGATTATGAGCAGGCTCTTGTATCCTATCAAAAGAGCTTATCTATACGGGAAGAATTAAATGAAATGAGGGCGGCGGCATCTTCAATGAATTTAGTGGCGCGTACCTATACCCTTAAAGGTGATTTTGAAAATGGCCTGAATTATTACCAACGTAGCCTTAAGCTGAGAAAAGAAATTGATGACCCTGCTTTGCCTTGGACATATCTTGGGCTTGCCGGATTATATGAAAAAAAGAAAGATAATACCCATGCACTTGAATATTATAATACATGCAGGGAACTAAATAAAAAAAACGGAGACAGGCGGCTTGAGCTCCATAGCCTTATTGGAATTGCTAAACAATGTATAGCGTCAACAAATAATGCAGAAGGACTTCATTATTTGAATGAGGCTTTAAACATTGCGGCTGCAATTAACGCTAAGCCATTGCAATATGAAGTGCATGGGCTTTTAGCAAGCATATATGAATCAATAAAAGATACCCCAAATGCTTACGAACATTTTAAATTATTCCATACCTTACGTGAAGAAGTATTGAATGCAGAATCATCCAACAAACTAAAAAATCAACAAATAAGTTTTGCTGTTGAAAGAGCTGAAAAAGATGCAGAGATTGAACGTATTAGGAACGTAGAACTGAAAGCAGCTTACGATAAGATAGATGAAAAAAATAAGGATATAACTTCCAGTATTAATTATGCATTGCGCATACAACGGGCTATGTTACCCAATACTGAAGAAATAAAAGAACTGTTACCACAAAGTTTTATACTGTTCAGACCGAAAGATATTGTAAGTGGGGATTTTTATTGGATGGAGCATGTGGGGGATACTATTTTAATAGCCGCCGCCGATTGCACAGGACATGGTGTTCCCGGCGCATTGATGAGTATGCTTGGTAATGAAAAACTGAAAGATGCAGCAAAACAAACTGCCGATGTTTCTGCATTATTGGGTATTGTAAACAGAGAAATTAAAAAAGCATTGAGACAACAGGGGAAAGAAGAAGATACTAAGGACGGAATGGATATTGCAGCTTGCGCGATTAATATATCAAGTTTAACCTTGCATTATTCTGCCGCAAACAGACCATTATGGTTGATGCGTAAAAACGCAAATGAAATAGTGGAAGTTAAGGCCACGAAAACTGCCATAGCAGGTTATACTGAAGACAGCCAGGTCTTTGAAAAGCATACCTTCGATTTACAACCTGGGGATACTTTCTACATTTTTAGTGACGGTTTTGCTGACCAGTTTGGAGGAGAGAATGGTAAAAAACTTACGACAAAAAGATTCCGGGACTTATTGATGAGCATACGAGACAAATCTATGCAAGAGCAATTGGTGTTCTTGATAAGGCATATACAGATTGGAAAGGGGAAAATGAACAGACTGATGACGTACTTGTAATAGGGGTTAGGCTATAACTACTTTTTCTTCTTTACCTTATATGTAAGTGTAAACGCGGCTGTAGCACCAACCTCAAACTGGTTTAACAGAACCTTGCTGTCCACATAATAATATTGATTTAGAAGCGTAGAATTAATAAGTCCAGCCGAAGGATTGGTAAGACTCGTAATACCTCCGTAATACTTCAGGTCTAAAAAGAGTCTGAGTCTTTTAATGGTATATCCAAAGCCTCCTGCCACCAACCATTCATAATTATTCTGGTTTTTTAAATTAGTAACATCAATATTTCCATTGAGGGTTATTGGCTGGGTTTGGCTAAAAACATAATATTCGGGATGTGCATCAGCTGAAGCTATTCTGTCAAAACTTAATCCAAGCCCTGCATAACACGAAAAACTCTTACTGATTTTAGCATACCTTCTAAAGTATAACGGTAGTCTGTAAACAAGCATATTTTCGCTATATGATGCATACATATTTGAATTGTTGGCAAGTATTCTGCTATAGCTTAAATCATACCTAACGGCCTCAGCATCTATCGACCACCCTTTCATAAACTCATATTCCATCCACCCATAATACATTACATACCAGCCATAATTATCTGCGTAGGGGGCTGAATAATTTATATTGGGGTTAGATAAGGAATACTTTTTAGTGGTAACGTAGGTTGATTTCAATATTGCATTTCTTATACCTATTGAAAAGCCAGGGAACACTTCATATTTATTTGCCAGGTTATTAAAGTCTTCCGTGTTACCTCCCTCATCATTTACTTCATAATGCGGATTATTGTGCAACAATCTTACCATCGCCCTATTTGCATTTGGTAAGTCATCCTTTTCAAGGTAGCATTCTACCAGTAGTTCAAGCAATGATTCTCTTTCGTATGCCTTACTATCTGCTCCTCTTAAAGAATGCTGAACAAAGGCTATACAAGTATCATATTCGCCATTATTATATAATTCTGTAGCATTCGCAATAGCCTCTTTGAAGTTTACATACACACTACCCGGACCAAATGATGCCCTCCTTCTCACACTAAATTGCCTTGTTTTACCTGTGTCTATTTTCACAACATCCTGGGCGCTTGCATCCCAGCCAAGGCAAAAAAGCAGGCTTACTAATAAATAATATTTTACTTCCCTAATTATCATTGGTTTCCAGCCGGTAAATTACTTACTGTTTTTTCGTACTTAATATCCTTAAAATATTTATCCCACTCATCCTTATTCAGGTTACGTTTCAATAACTTTTCAATTTCATTGGCCATAACATCTTCTGATGTTACTATAAAGTACATATTCTTATCACTTACAATAACAAGCCTGTCAATTGAAGTGAATACCATATTACGGGTTTTAGCATGTATATCCCTTATCGTAATCGGCGGAAGTGTTTCAATAGTGGCCGTATTAAAAACATCTACAGTCTTATCAGAGCCAGAGGTAGCCATAAGGCTATAATTATGATTGAATACGATTAAATCAACTTGTGCATTATGCGCGCTAATAATAGTCTGTTTACCCGTTTTTAGATCTGACAAACATAAAGATCCGTTAGTCAAACCAAGTACAAGGGTATTATTTGCCCTGTTGAGCGCAAATGTTACAGGAACACTGCCCTGGTAACTCATCTGGGATGAGTTATGTGTCTTTGTATCCCATAACATTATCTTCCCATCATCCTGGAGTGAATATATAATAGCGCCATCATTGGAATACATAAGAGACCTTATACCGGAAGAGGATTGTAATGTTGTTTCCAGTGAAACATCTTTACCTGAAAGCTTCCATATTTTTATAAGACTGTCCTTTCCTCCTGTAGCAAGGCATGTCATATCAGTACTGAAAGCCATACCCCTCACAGCTGCTTTATGACCCAATAGTTCAGCAATTAAATTGCTTGATACAATTTTCTTGGAATAGCTTGTATCTATATTTACATTATAAAGTACAACTTCATAATTATCAAGAGACAAAACAAGCATACTACCATCCGGGCTAAAACTAACTTTGTCAACTTTTCTACCTATTGGAATGTATGCATTTGAAAAGGTTACTGGTTTCTTGTTGAAAATATCTCTGGTTTCTATACTATATCCATCATAATATGATACCCTGCCTTTATTTTCATATAAGGCTGTATGCCCGCTTAGCATATCAAGTGAGCTATTCTTATTGGCCCCCAAATTAATATACGAGTTTCTCAACGCATCGAAAATTACAGGGTCAGGGTTATTGCCTTGGTATTCCTTGTTAGACTTAAATGACTGTAGTGCCAATAATCCCTGTAATTGTGGGTCATTTTTTAAGAGCAAAGCTTTAAGCCCCACTATATGCGCTGTGGATAGCACATAGTTCTTTTCAGCCTTAATTTCAGCAGCATCAGCGACGGACTCTGCTTTATTGGCAGCTTCCTTACCATCTTCAGCCTCTTTAGCTTCCTTTTTTGCTAATTCTGATTGAGTGAGCGCGTTAGCTTTCTCCCTTTCTGCTATAGTCTCAGAATTCAGCGCCTGCTGCTTTGATTGTTCAGCCTGTTGTTTGGCAGCAATAGCTGATTTAGCATTAGCCTCAGCCTTGGTTTTTTCATCCAACGCCAACTTATTAGCCTCTATCGCCTCATTCTTTTGCTGTTCCGCAATCTTGCTTTGTTGCACAGCAAAGGCCTTCTGTTTCTCCGCCTCCTGTGTTTGCCCTTCTGCTACCGTGCGTTCATGCATGGCCCATATTGTAAACCCAGACAATACTATAATAATAACTGAAGCTGCTGAAATAAATATATTCCTTGCACGGCGGCGTTTCCTGTTCAACTGTCTTTTACTCTCCTCTATAAATTGCTTTAGCTGCTCGTTTAGGAAGAGTTTATTTTCATAAGGGGCAATATATGCAAGGTCAGCTTCATTAATCAATACTTTACGTCTTTGGTAGTTCTTATATGCATTCTCAATAAGCAACCTTACTTCGATCAATTCCTTCTCAACTATAGTTATCTTCTCAAATATTTTAAATGCAAGTGCATCATGACGTAACTCATATTTGTCATTGTCATCCCTATCTTTTAATATCCTCAGGTCTACAAACTGGTTGACTAGGGATTTCGCCTTTTCCTGTGAAATATCTTTACCAAGAGATCGGGCAAAATCAGAAATCTCCTCCAGCCCCATAGCCTTTCTTGTACCTTCTATGGATACAAAGCTTTTAAGTACCGTAACGGCACTATCCGGATCGGCCATTTTAGATAGTTGCTCTTCCAGGAAATCAGATAAAATATCGCTTACATTACCAAGTTGATCAAGCAGAGTATTATTAAACGACGGTTCGCCCTTATTTTTTTCTGTCGCCTTTTTATAAAGTTTATCAAGAAACACCTGCAAATAAGTTAGCTCCACCTCTGCCTTGTCAGGATTCAATTTGTCAAGCAGGTTAGCTGCAAATCCATTTTCAACAGATATGCCTGCTTTATCACAGGGGCCCGTAATAGTTTCGGCAGCATTAGCCCTTGTCATTTTTTCAATACGGATACGGTTGTCGAAAAATTCCGGCAACTCATCTTCAAAGACAGTAAGGTGCTCAAGGTATTCACCTCGTATGACAAATATGAGCTTACATTGTAAATCTGACTTTACAATAGATGAAACCTCATTAACAAAACTTTTTATTTCATCCTGTGTGCCAAATATGAAAAGCTCTTCAAACTGGTCAAAAATCAAATAAACAGGTTTGAAATAATCAAGATATAGAGACTGTACTGATTTTTTTAATGAAATGCCTTGCTTAAGAGGAGTAACTGCAAGATTATTCAATTGTGCATGTATAGCAGACGTAATATTACTGCCCCGACGGATAATAATAGGGAGCCAGTCGGCATCGTTAAACTTATTGGCCAGTCCGCATTGAATAAGGCTTGTTTTTCCTGTGCCGGATGCCCCATATACCAACAAGATCTTACCCTGAAAAACCCGGGAGTAGATTTCCTCCACTTCTTTATCCCGCCCGAAAAATATGTCCTTGTCTTCTTTAGTGAAGCTATCAAGGAACTTAAACGGGCTGCCTTTAAACATCTGTATTTATTATGCTTTTATTTCGGGCGAGGAGAAAGCAATAAGCAATTCTTTAAACTGGTCTACCAATACTAAATAATTGTTGAGCGTAGTCAAGTCACATTTTTCTGTAACCTCTGTCCCCACATACATCAACTTATCACCATTAAACTTTGTGTACATAAAAACATCTTTCTTCAGATTGAATTTCTCCTTGGTGTCAATTATCTCAGGGCGTGTATCAATAATGAGGGGAGACAGATTTAGAAATTCATGCGGATCTTTAAAATCCTTCATTAACAACACCGCATTGCTGTCAGCAAATGCAGTATATGTTATCTCGGTTGCTTTAAAATCAGAATCGAAACTGTTAAGTAAATCCATTACATGATTAAATCGGGGCTCTTGGTGTTTATGTTTCAACACTTTTATATCGCGTACTGTTACCAGCTTGTATTTCACAATAAAGGATAAATTCTCCAATATGAATGTCAGTTTATCTTCATATTCTACGCATCTCCTCTGTGTATCTTCATCAGTAAGATTTATTTGGTAGTGACTTATTTCATTACGCTCGGGCACCCAAAAATCGAGGGCGTCATAAAACTTTTTATTGAACAGGTTTTTCATTTCAGGCATAAAAGGCTCTATTTCGAACTTCTCATACAAATTGCCTGTTGCCCTTATAAGCCATGTATAGTTACCCAGTGAAAGAACATTCATACGATTTTTAAATTGGTCGGAATATTCTTTGGGTATCTCAAAGCCTTTCTTCAGTTTCTCTTCCCATAACTGAGCAAGCATAACAAAGCTTATAAACTGCATTGTTCGCTCAATTGTTTTAAAAAGCTGGTCGAGTCTGCCACGTTCAAGCTGTCGCATAGAGGCTGAAAAAAGGCGGCGAAGTTCTACACCGAGGGGCCAGGGGAAATTCCTGATAATCATATCGGCTAACATCCGCATATCCGGTGCCCCGGCCGGATCTTCATCATCAGCGATAAGGTATTTTGCCAGAGAGGGCTTATGGATAACCATTGCCTGAGAAACTTTACCTATAAGGTTTTCATTTGCTTGGGCCATTATCAGGCGGGATAAATTGTTATATGCAAATTTAACCTATTTCACTTATCCCGCTCAATTCTAAGTTTATCTGTAATTTTATTTGATTCATCGATTATTCAGAAAGATTAAGGGCGTCCAGTTATACCTTGTTGGCCATAAGATACCAATTATAAAGCATGGAACTCTTATCCTATCTCATGATACTTAGGGTGTGAGGCTGGAATTTAATCCATCAAATTAGCATGTCAGTTATAAACAGAAAATATCTGTCAGTAACTTTGCTAAATCTATTAGCTTTCTCAATTACTCTACTAGCAGGCCCACCATATGATACTGATGACCCCCAACCCGTTGATTTTCAGCATTGGGAGTTCTATTGCTCATCAATCGGCGCTAAGAGTTCAAGTGACTTGGTGGGGACAGCCCCTCACTTTGAGGTGAATTATGGTATTTTACCCAATGTTCAACTTCATGTTATATCACCATTATCTTTCTATTCTGTTCAGGAAGACAAAACAAATTTTGGATATGGTGATACTGAATTCGGGACAAAGTTCAGATTTGTCAATAAAGATTCTTCCCGGTTTCAAATAGGTGTATTTCCGCTGATTGAAATACCAACGGGCAATGCTGAAGAACACTTGGGGAATGGAAATGCGCAAATATATCTGCCACTTTGGATCCAAAAAACAATGGGTAAATGGATCACCTATGGGGGTGGCGGGTATTGGATAAACCCTGGAGCAGGGAATAAGAATTATGAATTTCTTGGTTGGCAGGCACAATATCAATTCGTAAAACCAGTAAGTATTGGCGCCGAGTTATGTTATACCACTGCGAGCCAGGTTGGTGCTAATAGCGATTTTAGATTCAGAATTGGCTCTATAGTTGATTTTACTCAAACCCACCATCTGTTATTCTCCATCGGGAGGAGTATTATAGGGAATACAAACCTACAGTGGTATTTAGGTTATCAACTGACCATTTAAAACTTAAGTACTACTCTTATATCAATAACAGTGAGATATCGCTACTCTTTATTTCCCAACCATTTTGGTAGAAAACTAGCGATATATGTAAATGATGTAACTTATTGCAATAGTGGGTCGCCTGTGAATTATATAAGTCTTTTAAGTGAATGAGTAATACGTAAGGAGTGGATAACTCTAATCTTTGCGCCTAATTATTAATTCCAAAATGAAAAAATCACTTTTATTCTACTTTTATACAATAACATTGGTAATAGTAATTATTATCTGCTGTGTTTCATGCAAACAATCTGAAACAGGCAATAAAAATACAGTTGTAACTCAAAGCGCTTATACGCTTAAGGCAAATATGAGAAAGCTTTGGGAAGACCATGTTATATGGACGCGCAATGTTATTTTATGTCTTACAGACGGATTACCGGGGACAGACCAGGCCGTTAAACGTCTTCTTCAAAATCAGGTCGATATTGGCGATGCCTTTAAGCCATATTATGGTGAAGAATATGGCGATGAGTTAACGAAGCTCTTGTATATTCACATAAACACATCAGCGGAAGTAGTTAAAGCTGCAAAAGCCAGAGATAAGCCTTCGTTTGAGAAAGCAAATAAAATATGGTACGCTAATGCAGATGATCTTTCTGTCTTTTTATGTAAAGTAAATCCTGATTTGTCATTAGAGGATATGAAAATGATGATGAAAGATCATCTTAAAGTAACCACAGATGAGGCAGAACAGCGTATTGATATGAATTATGATGCTGATGTCATTGCTTTTGACAAAATACAAACTGAAATATTAATAATGGCAGATGTATTTGCCGATGGTATCGCCAAACAGTTTCCCGAGAAATTCGCAGCAGGCTCTATCAAATAAGAATGCATAACAATAAAAATAGACCTTAGTCAATTTTGAGAAATATTTTGCAAAAGTCTTGATATCACTAAAGAGTGGTGGTTTCATCAATTGGCACCTTTTAAAAAACAAGGTGTACTCTTTGAGTCTGAGATGGGTTATATTAAAATGAAGAATGGAAATATTATTACTTCTTCAATAAGCATAGAATTGACGACCCTATAGCAGGGCATGTATTCAGGAAGGTACTCAAGGATATTAAAATTTGGTGATGGTAACTTATGGAATAATTAATTATCCTTTAGTAAAAGATAAGTATTCTACTGTATGTTTTTTGGTATATGTTTCGAATACAATACGGATTTGGTAACTTATATTGCACATGAGTGTTGTTGTTGAAATATAGTCTGACCCAGATGATATTGTCTTTTCATTGTTTTCATGGTAAAAAATTACCAATAAAATTGAAATAAAGAAGTTCATCGAATAATAGTAGCAGTTAAGTCCATTCGGTAAAGTATTCTATAGACAAAAAGATTTTTAATAAACAGGATAACATGCAAACTATTTCAAAAATCGCAAGAAAAATGCCGCAAAAATCAAGACAATTCCTACATTGACGAGCAGCCGTTCCCAGAGACGATGTCTGAAGAAAAGAAAATCCATGCCAAATATGAGTACTACCATTATAACAATGTAAACTACATACACCCACAAGGAATATTTATTCATAACTTTAAAATAGTATTTACTATGTAGATACTTTAACTTTAATATCCATACCCTTATTAACTTCTTTCGCTATTGAATATAAGTGACAGGAAATGATAAAGCTCAGGATGCCTCTTTTCAAACTTTTCAGGGTTATCAAAAAAGTACTCACTTACAACAGCTAAGAACTCTGCATTGCTTGTAAGTGCATAGGGGTTAATATCCGATTTCCCCTTTTCAATTTTGCTCATTTCTTTTTTTATTTCATGGAGCCATGGCCCGACAAAACGATGCTCAAGCAATAATTCAGGAATGCCATCAATTATACCATCTTCCTTGTCAAGCAAGTGTACAAACTCATGTATACCAACATTTTCCTTATGAGGTAACCCATCAAAAGCCTTAATCAGGTCTGGTTTAGACAATATAATGGTGCCATTCATAAACCGGTTTCCCACCATTCCTCTAATTAGCTCCTTATGGCCTTCATATCTTTGGGTTTGAAACTTCTCATCAAAACTATTGGGATATATCAAGACAGTCTGAACATGTGGATAATTATATTGTGGGAACGCGAAGGTTGGTATAACAGCACTACAGGCTACCATTAAACAAATGGTGTCGTCAATATCAGTATCTATTCCTTCTATGTGTTTTGTAGCCAGAAAGCGCTGTATCCGTTTTTCAAACAACTCCTTATCCATTCTATAGACACTAAAACGCCTTAATACCGATTATTGAGGGTTAATTGTAGTAATCACTCCTTCAGGCC